>Ga0307377_10000837_pt1 | contig 40858 bp, 40 predicted proteins | sample TR3MG_FD_202535 | JGI IMG/M metagenome (GOLD analysis project Ga0307377, IMG submission 202535) | Soil microbial communities from Risofladan, Vaasa, Finland - TR-3 | ecosystem: Environmental > Terrestrial > Soil > Coastal area > Acid sulfate soil | place: Finland: Risofladan, Vaasa | collected...
TGTCGTCAGCCCACACGTGAGCGCAAACGACATGATACAACCGCTCCCGCCGGTTGTCAACCGGCGCTTGCGGTGAATGCCGCGTTGGCGGCCAGCAGTTCGTCGAGCATCGGCTCAACCGTGGCGGGGTCGCGCACGAGCGGGTCGGTCGCCAGCGCAGCCAGGGCCGGTTCGCGCTTCCCCGTCAGCGCTGCCTCCACGATCAGCTCCTGCCGGGCGACGTGGGGGGCGATCACAGCATAGGCCGCGTGAGGAAGCGCACCGACGGCCAATGGCTGCACGCCGAGCGCGCTCACCGCAGCCGTACATTCGACGACCGCCTCGCGGGGCAGGTTGTCTATCTGGCCCTGGTTGGGCACGTTGACGACGAAGTGCCCCTTTGGCCCCCCGCTGAGTGCGGCCATCACCGGTGCCAGTTGTTCCTCGGACGCTTGGGGCACAAAGAACTCGGTTTCAACGCGGCGCACGCGGGCCATCTCTTCGCGGTGCTCTATCGTCGTCAACAGGATGCCGTAGCGGCGGCCATGGTCGGTCACTTCAGTCAGGAAGCCGGGCAGGAACTCGGCCACGTGGCGATCGCCCGCGCCGAACAGCACGCCGAGTTGCTCCAACAGCGTGAGCTTGACCGCCAGCCGGTCTATGAAGACGTCGAAGACGTTGTTCAGCTCAACCTCGCCCACGAACGCGAACGGCCCGTGCTCATCCAGCCACTCGCGCAGCATGGAGATGCCGTCGCGCCCACCGATGCTACAGCGCAGGATCACCGGCAGGTGGTTGATGCCCGCCACCTCCAGCGCGATCGTCTCGACCGGCACGTTGAACAGGCCTGCCAGGTGACCGCGTATGCCCGTGACCTCGTGGCACAGCCCGATCGTACGGATGGACGTGGCACGGGTGACCGCACGGCAGATCGTCGTCATGGGGTTGGTCAGGTTCAAGAGCCAGGCCTGAGGGCACAGTTGCTCCATCTCGTGGGCGACCTGGACGGCGAAGGGGATGTGGCGCAAGCCCCGCGCCAGCCCCCCTGGACCCACCGTGTCGCCGACCGATTGGTAGGCGCCGTAGCGCTCCGGGACCTCCAGGTCGTTGCGCATAGCTTCGAGCCCGCCGATGGCGACGCATAGGATCACGAAATCGGCCTCTCGCAATGCCTCCGTGCGGTTTGCTGTGGCGGTGACGTGCAGTTCCGCCCCCACCTGCTCCACGATGCGCTCGCTGGCGTTCGTCAGCAGCTCCAGCGCCTCGGCGTCAATGTCGTGCAGCACGAGCGTGGCGCCGGCCAGCGTTTTCGTCAGCGCCATGTCAGTTACCAGCTTTGGCGTCCACTGGACGCTGCCACCACCGATAAACGCGATTTTCATACGTATCTCCTTATGGCTCGACGACGATCTCCACACCCTCCGTGGGGATCACCTCAAAGAACGTGTTGCCGACCTTGAGCGGGATCGGGGTGCCTTGCTCGTCCGTCAAGGTCAGCATATCCTCCCGCTCCCAGTGCTGCCAGAAAGCGTCTAGGCGCACTCCGTCGCGGAAGATGACGGCGCGGTTGGAATCCCAGAGCGCGAACTCGATGGAGAGCGCGCCGCTGTGGGGCTCCTCGACGATGTCGGTGTCCCAGTGTGGCACGTAGAGCACCACCACGTTGGCCACGCTGAGTTGTTGCCCGTCGAGCACATCGGTGTGCGCGGCACCGTCTGACCAGCGCAGGTATCGCTCACTGGCCTCATCGTAGCGCCATTCGGCGTCCAGGCTGCGGTAGGGAATGCGTATGTAGGACGCGGGCTGCCCCTCGACGGTCGGATCTTCGGAGAAGACCATCCCCTCCAGTTCCTGGCGCCCGCTCACACCCCGCTCGGCTGCCCATTCCCGCAGCAGGGCGGGGCTGGTGTACATGGTGTGCTCCAGCGGCACGTCGCGGCTATAGTCGCGGTAAAAGACCGGCGCGCCGACGCCGACGCTGGGTGAAGCCACCCGGTCCGGGTAGAGATCCGAGTTCTTGACCAGCGCCAACACCCCGTTGCTGAAGCCCGAGCAGCCCAGGACCGCCCTGTAGATCGCCGGCAGGTGCAGGTCAATCAGCCGCCCGCTGCGCACCGGCCCTACCCGTGCCGGGTCCTGGCCCAGGTAGATGGCGGTCCAGCGGCTGGCGAACCAGCCCTCGTTGTAGTGCTCGTAGATCAGGTCGGCGCTGTTGATGCCGGCCTGGGGTCGCACGTACTGGCCCGGCCAGTTGGAGATCTTGATCGCCACCGGCACGCGGTCCAGCAGGCCGGGGTCAGCCATCACCTCGCCGGTGAGCGGATTGACGTTCGCCGGCCACGGTGTCGGGGTGGGGGTGAAGGCAGGGGTGGGGTTAAACGTCGGTGACGGGGTGAAGGTCGGGAGCGGCGTGCTCGTTGGTACTCGTGTGCGGGTCGGCGTGGGGATGGCCTCCACTGTTTGGATGCTGCAGCCGCCCAGCGCGCCTGAAACGAGCGCCACCGCCGCCAGCCCGGCCGTGATCCATGTTAGGACGCGCAAGCCTCTCTTGTGTTCTTTGTGGTTCATCGTGATTGGCCTCCGATCGTCACATTGGCCTGCTCTCTGATTCCATTATACTTCACGGCTGTACACGTGGCAAACTTAACTTTCGGGCTCCCCTCAGGTCACCTGACCAGGAGACCCCTACCCTCCTGACCAGTCAAAAAACTCCCCATCTGCCCAGCCCTCAGACTCCCCGCCTGGCCGATGCGGTGGCAGCCCATTCTCGCTATACTGCCTGTGTAGATCGAACGAGATGCGTGCATGAGTGAGCGCAGGAGGTCAACCATGAACGAGAGAATCCAACCCAACCTGAATATCCTGATTGCGCCGCTGACCGTACTCATGATCGTGGCCATCGCGGTATGCCTGCTGGCAGTGCTGGCCGGGTGGCTGGTCAATCTTCCGGTGCGGCCCGCCCTCGCGGTAGCCCAGAACCCGGCCTCTACCGCTACACCCGTGCCAACCAACGGCGTCTTGATCCTGTCGGTAACGCCGGAACCCACCGCCGACCCGGCGACGCCCGAGCCTGTCGTGGACTCGGCCACAGTCGAACCCAGCCCCACGCCAGCCCCTACCTCTTCGTTGCGTTCCTACACCATCCAGCCCGGGGACACGTTGGGAACCATCGCCCAGGCTTACGCCGTTCCCGTGGAGGACCTGATCACGGCCAACGCCATCACGGATCCTAACGTGCTCTACGTCGGCCAGGCACTCATCATCCCGGATGCCAGCGCTGCCCCCACGCCGGCCTCTCCCGACGTGGATCCTGCTCAGCCGGCCATCGTCCCGTCGCCACTGCCACCCTCGGCGATCAGCGAGGCGCGCTGGATTGACGTAGACCTGACGGAACAGTCGCTGACGGCGTACGAAGGCACCGTACCGGTGCACACGACCCTGGTCTCCACCGGCCTGCCGAACACCCCAACGCCCGTGGGGCAGTTCCGCATCTGGATCAAGTTGCGCTACGACGACATGGCCGGCCCGGGCTACTACATCGAGGACGTCCCGTACGTCATGTACTTCCACGAAGGTTACGGGCTGCACGGTGTCACCTGGCACGGGTTCTTTGGCCATCCGATGAGCCACGGGTGCGTGAACCTGCCCACCTCGGAGGCAGAGTGGCTGTTCAACTGGGCCGAGGTGGGGACATTGGTGAGCCTCCACGACTGAACCCCGAGGTCATCTCGTAGAGGGGGCAAGCCGCGATCACGAGCAAACGCTTGCCTCCTCTTTCTATCTCAGGTATACTTACGGTGCCCCACTCCTGGCAAGCCCGAATCAGCGGTGGGACATATTGGCCCGATCTGCCCGAACCGTTTTGAGAAAGGACGATGATATGACTACCGATAAACAGACGAGCGACGATGCCTGGCGCGAAGTCGGCAGGCAGTTCCAGGCCCTGGGTGAGAGCCTGGCGACGGCCTTTCGTACCGCCTGGGAGCGCGAGGAAAACCGCCAGCATCTGGAAAGCATGAAGACTGGCCTGGAGGCGATGGTGAACCAGGTCGGCCAGGCGATCAAGGAAGCCAGCACCTCGCCCCAGGGGCAACAGGTGCGCCAGGAGGTGAAAAAGGCTGCCGAATCGGCCCGTGCGGCGGGTGCGCAGACCCTGCAAGACGCACAGCCCCACTTGCTCTCTGCCCTGCGCCAGATCAACGCCGAGATCCAGAAAGTGATCATCCGCATGGAGCCGAAGCCAGCAGCACCGGAAGACCCCATAGAGTAGAAACTGGTGGTAGAAGCCGGGTTTCCCTAAGCGAAGCGGCATAAGCGCAGCGACAAACCCCGGGTTCTTCTGTGCGAATCCCTGGTCACATGGCCAGGTAAAATACTAGCTACCTGACCAGGTGCCAAACTCCCCACATGCCTGATGCACGTGGGGAGTTCCTGTGCTATGCTGATGTCGAACTTGGCTCGTTGCGGAGGTAACAAAGATGTTCGACATCAAGCGCAACCAATACGAAGCGATACGCAATCTCATGAGCCGGCTGGCCATGGCGGGGCTGGCGGTCACAGCCCTGGCCATCACCCTCATCGCGACACTGGGTGCCAGATGAGGGTATGAGAAATGCGAGTGTTGCTGGCTGACGACCAGGCAAACGTGCGCTCGGCATTGAGGTTACTGTTGGCGCAGGAACCTGACCTGGACATTGTGGGAGAGACTACTGAGACTGAGGGATTGCTCGCCCAGGCAGAAGCTACCTGCCCCGACCTGGTGTTGCTGGACTGGGAATTGCCTGGCATGGAGGCTGCCGATCGCTCAATGGACGCTGGTCAGCGGCTGCTCCTCGCCTTGCGTGCAAGCCGCCCAGACCTGAAGGTCATCGCCCTCAGTGTGTACCCGGAGGCGCGCCAGCCCGCGTTGGCCGCGGGGGCCGACGCCTTCGTCAGCAAGGGAGACCCACCGGACCGGTTGTTGGCGGCGGTGGACGATTTTGTGCATGGGCAGCACGAGTGAAGAAGCACGGTGTGGATGAGTACATCCGTTTAGGAGTGCCTACAGCGCGCGCTGGTACAGCCGGTGCATCTTGAAGAAATCAACCCCTAGACTGCGCAATTCACGCTGCATGTTGTCGTTGTCCACGCCGATTTGCACCAGATCGGCACGTTCGAAGCCACCCTCAGCGATGCTTTTGTAGATCTCACTGAATAACAGCGCCGTCCCCCCCACTCCACGATAGCCCTCGACCATCCCTGCGCCGTTAATATTGACCCATTTCGTCCGCCGGAGCTCAAACAGCAGGTCTATCCAACCGAAGGGAAAAACCCGCCCCTTGCACCGCTGGACCGCCGCCGAGACGTCAGGATAGGCAAACAGAAAACCGACCGGCTCATCCCCCTTCATCACGATTTTGATCAGCCGCGGGTCGGCGAACCACAACAGTTGATCGGCGAGGGAGCGCGCTTCGCCATCGGTGAGTGGGACATTGCCGGTGGTGCCCTCAAGTGCAGCATTATACAGGGCTTGCAGCCGGGGCACGAGGGCGCGCAGGTCGTGCCGCGTCCTGAAGCGCGCCACGCGCAGGCCACGCCGCTCCTCGACGAGCCGCGCCACCTGGTGGATGCGCTCGGGGAACTGCACGTGCGCATCCAGGTAGCCGGATACGACGTCGCCCGCACCTCCGAACCCAGCCGCCTCGACCAGTGCCGGGTAGTAGGATGGATTGTAGGGAATGCCAAAGGCGGGACGGTGCTCGAAACCTTTGACCAACAGGCCCATCCCGTCGAGCGCGCTGAAGCCTTTCGGGCCGATCATCTTGTCCAGCCCGCGCGAGCGGGCCCAATGAAACGCAGCGTCAAACAGCACCTGAGCCGCTTCTCGATGGTCTTCGCACTCGAACAAGTAGAAAAAAGCGGTCCGCTCCTTGTTGAAGGCGTTGTAGTTGGCATTGTCGAGCACGCCAATGCGACCTATCGGCTGTCCATTGCCGTTCACGACCAGGAAGAAGGCCGCGTCGGAGTGTTGGTAGAACGGGTGTCGCCGCCGGTCGAGGTAGCGGCGCGCCTCGGGGGCCAGCGGTGGCACCCACTGAGGCCAGCCCCGGTACAGGCGGAAGGGCAGTTCCAGGAACCGCCTGGCCTGGCGGCGATTGGCCGTATCCACCTGGATGAGGTTCATCGGGCCTCCCTGCGCGAAGGCACGCGCGTTGTGTTGCCAGATGAGGGCATCAGCACCTCCTGAGAACCACGGTTCAGGGATTCAGACCTCCGAGATCTTAACCTCAGTATAGGCAACTTTGCCCAGAAGTCAAAACCCCGAATTGACTCACGTATGTGCTCAAGAAGCAGCCCATTGTCGTAACGTGGCGCTCAGTCACCTCTTGGACAGGTGCTGCGCACGCGGTTGCCAGTTTGCCGCTTGAGTCTTATAATACCGCCCCAAGACCACGTAAGGGGCAGGACCAGTGGCAAAGCGTAAGCGCAAATCTCGTGGGCACCCCAGGCAAAGCGGGGCTGTCTTGTTGCAGAGTGGGTTGCAGGCGTTCAGGCGTGGAGACTACGATCAGGTCATTGAGGCGTGGGAGCGGGTAGGGCGACAGTCTCCCAGCCTGCAGCCTGTCCCGGCCCTGGCCGAGGCGTATTTCCGGCGGGGACTGAAGCACACGTATAGCCGCTCCCCTGATCCACAGGCCGGTCTGAGCGACCTGGAACAGGCGGCGAGTCTGCAGCCTGGCGATCCCTGCTACGCCTATCACCTCGGCCTGGCGGCCCACCGGCTGGGCGATCTGAACCGAGCCGCTCGTGCCTACCAGGTTGCCCGTAAGAGTGAGGGTGAGTTTGCGCACCGGGCGGCCTATCCTCTGGCGCTGGCGTTGCTGCAGCGAGGAGAAGATCCCACCTCCGCCCCGGTATGGACGGCGCTGCCGGAGACGGAGCAGGCCATGGTGAGCCAGGCAAGCACCTTCCACCGCCGTCCGTATACCCTCTCGCCCGGCGCCCCCTTGCTCTGGCAAGGATTGGCGGCCCTGGACGCCGGCGAACGTGCGCAGGCCCTGGCGGCTCTCAACCGCACCATAGAGAGCCCATCCAATCCCACCGAGTTGGGAATGGCGCACTATTACCTGGGCGTCCTGGCAGCGCGGGACGGGGACTGGGACGAGGCACGCCACCACTGGAATGCCGCACGAGCAGCAGGCTTGACGATGCTGCGCCTGGAAGACAACATGGGCGAACTCTACCATCGGCTGGCCGAAGAACGGCTGGTAGAGGGAAATGCAGAAGACGCATTGGCCGCGGCGACCGAAGCGCTGCGCCACAAGCCGGACGACAAGAGGCTAAAGGAACTCTTCTCCCAGGTACACCAGCGGCTGGCCCACGAGGCTGCGTCTGCTGGCCACTGGTCGCTCGCCCTGGAGCACTGGGAGGCGGCCGACAGGGCGGAAAGTGGGAGTTTCCGGCTGGCCTACAACCTGGCGCTGGCCTACGAGCGCGCCGAAGGGTTCTTCGCCGCCGGGGAAAAATGGCGCGAGGCGTTACGCCGTCGCCCACGCCGCGACGACCATCCCGACGCCATCAGCGACGGGCAGGTGGCTCAACTGTGGCGGCGTGCGGCCGAGGCCTACAGCAAGGCCGGCGAGCACGACGAAGCGACGCGCGTCTACCAACAGGCGATCAAGTGGGCTCCGGAGGACCTCGAGACGCGCAGGGCGCTGGCGGAGATGCTGTTGGCCAACGGCCGGAACCAAGCAGCCGGGAACGAGCTGGAGCGCATCCTGGAGCGCGACCCCGACAACGTCCCGGCACTGCTGCGTCAGGGGGAAGTGGTCGCCGCGAGTGGCAGTTGGTGGCACTGGAACAGCCCCACCTCGTACTGGGAGCGCGTGCTCAAGTTAGACCCAGAAAACTCGTCTGCGCGCCAGTTGCTGGCTGACTTTTACCAGGACCAGGCAGATGACAGCCTCTCCTGGGGAGACCATACGAGCGCAGCCGAGACGTATCAAAAGGCACTCGAGTACCAGCCCAAGAACGGCCGCATCCTGGCGGCACTGGGTGGTTGTCATCTGAGAATGAATGAGAAGGCCGTCGCCCAGTACTACGTCGAACAAGCCCTGGCCGCGGCTCCGGATGACCTGGGGGTGTACGACCAGATCATCCACGCCTGGCTGGACGTGGGCAACGCCGAGCAGGCGTGGGCGGTGATGGCGAGGGCAGAAGCCGCCATCGAGGCCATCCCCTACGAGTTCTACGTCACCCAGGCGCACTATTGCATCCAGCGAAACGCTGACCTGGCTCGTCCATGGTTGGAGCGCGCCGTCGAGCAGGCGCCGCCCGGCGAGCCCGTCTTCGCCATGATCGGCGAGATGGCGGTGACCGCCCGTGCATGGGAGATCGCGCGCGAGTACCTGGAGCGGGCGGTCGCGGCGGAGCAAATAGCAGGGCAGGCGCACCTGATGTTGGGTATCGTGGCGGCCCAGGAAGGGGATCGCAGAACTGCCAATCAACACTGGGGCGAAGCGGAGCGGATCGCCCGCCGGGAGCACGACGGCGGGCTGCTGGAGCGGGTACAGATGGCGCGCTTCCTGTTCAGCGGGCCGCCCGGGCTGGCAAGTCTGTTGATGAGCCTGGCAGGTGGGCCGTTTGGCGGCCCTCTGTTCCCAGATTTTGACGACGAAGACGAAGACGACGATTTCTTCTTCGACGACGAGGAAGAGGACGATGACTTCTGAGATTGAAGTGGAACACGGGCCGACGCCCGGCCGAACGCCCAACCTGACCAGCAGCGACCCCTACGCGGTGCTGGGGTTGGTGCGCGGGGCTTCTCCACGCGAAATCAAGCGCGCCTACTTCGACCTGGTGCGCCAGTATCCGCCCGAGCAGCATCCCGATACTTTCAAACTGATCCGGGCTGCCTACGAGAGACTGCGCACAGTTGATGCCAAGGCGGAGACCGACCTCTTCCTGTTCCAGCCGCCGTACCCGTGGGAGCCACGCAAGCGGAAGGGTAAGATTGATCTCGACTTTCATCCAGAAGACGTCTGGCTGGTGCTGCAACAGCACGGCGACCTGGGGCGGACGGACTTTAAGTCGGACCATAGGCCGGTCAAGCTATGAGTGAGCGCCGCCAACTTTGGGAAACGCTGGCTGCCTTCCTGGCGCAGATCAAGAAAGAAGCGGATGCGGCGTTGGACAAAGATGTCCAATTGAACACCGCGCTGGCGGGCCTGCAGGACGAAGTCCGCAGGCTGGGCAAGGCCCAGTTCAAGGCCAACGCGATGGTCGAGGATCAGAGCACCCGCTGGGACGGCATGATCGCGGAAGCCCGGACTGCCCGAGAGCAGCAGGCCCAACTGGCGGCGCAAGTGGCCGCAGAGCGCGTTACTGCGCGGGAGCGCGAACTGCTGGAAACGTTCCTGCCCGCGTTGGACGGATTGGAGAGCGCCATCGCCAGCGGCAGGCGGTACCTGGCCATCCGCGATCGGGCGGCAGGTGCGTCCAATATCAACCCGGCGCAGGCGGTCCTGGTCTCACCGGCCGACCGGGCCATGCTGGCGGGTTGGCTGGATGGCCTGCGGCTGGTGCGCGAGCGGATGCTGGCGATCCTCGAAGCGGGGGGCGTCACGTCCATCCCGACCGTCGGACATCCCTTCGATCCCTACATGCACGTGGCGGTCGGCACCACCAGTGAGGGAGAGGGACCCTCGGGTACTATCGTGGCCGAGGAGCGGCACGGGTACCGCAGCGCCGGCGGGGTGCTGCGCTACGCCGAGGTCATCGTCTATCGGCGCGGATGAGTACATCCGGCGTGGATGAGTACATCCGTTCCGCTGGGTACCTTGCGAGGGTCGAATTCTTGAGTGAGGAGCGTGAATGAACACCATCGTCGGTATTGACCTGGGGACGACCAATTCGGGCGTCGCCATCGTACGGGAGGGTGCGCCCCGCATGCTCCCGAAGGGGGAGGAACGCATCATCCCCTCGGTGGTAGGCTATTCGAGCACGGGCCAGTGGGTGGTCGGCACTCCTGCCCGCAACCAGTACGTCTTCAGCCCCGAGAACACCGTGCGTTCCATCAAGCGCGAGATGGGTACCGACAAGCGGGTGCAACTGGGGGGGCGACAGTTCACCCCCCAGGAAATCTCGGCCTTCATCCTGCGCGAATTGAAGGATATCGCCGAGCGGAACCTGGAGGAGGAGATCACTGACGCGGTCATCAGCGTGCCGGCCTACTTTTCCGACGCTGCACGCCAGGCCACCCGCGACGCCGGGCAGATTGCGGGGTTCAACGTGCGCCGCATCATCAACGAGCCTACGGCGGCGGCCCTGGCTTATGGTCTGAACATGGTCGAGGACCAGGTGGTGCTGATCTACGATCTGGGCGGCGGCACTTTCGACGTGTCGCTGGTCGAGTTGATGGGGGGCATCGTTGAGGTCCGCGCCAGCCACGGCAACACCCGGCTGGGAGGAGACGACTTTGACCAGCGACTGGCGGAGTTGGTGGCGGATCGGTTCGAGGAAGAGCACGGCGTAGGCCTGCGGGAGGATCGTCGCGCCTGGGCACGCCTCATCCGGGCGGCCGAAATGGCCAAGATTGATCTCTCTTCGCATCCCTTTGCGTGGATCAAGGAAGAGTACATCGCGGAAAAGCGTGGCGTGCCGCTCCACCTGGAGCACGAGGTCAGCCGCCACGAATTCGTCGAAGTGATCAGTGACCTGCTCCAACAGACGTTGGGCTCTGTTGACCAGGTGATGAAGGATGCCCAGGTGACGTCAGAAGAACTCAATCACGTGCTGCTGGTCGGCGGCTCCACGCGCATCCCGGCGGTATGGGATCTGGTGGCCAACTATCTGAAGACCGAGCCCCAAATGTCCATTAACCCGGAGGAGGCGGTAGCACTAGGGGCCGGTGTGCAGGCCGGCATCATCGCCGGCGAGCCGATAGGGGCGATCCTGGTAGACGTGACGCCTCACTCGTTGGGGATCGAGGTGGCCGAAATTCATCTGGGCTTGATCATCCCGGACTGTTACAACGTCCTCATCCACCGCAACACGACCGTCCCGGTGACCAAGGAGGAGGTCTACTCTACCCTGCATCCGGACCAGGACACGGTCGAGATCAAGGTGTACCAGGGGGAAAAGTCCATCGCCTCGGAGAACACGCTGCTGGGCAAGTTCAAGATCAGCGACCTGAAGGCGGAGCATCCCGGCGAATTGGCCATGGTCACCGTGCGGTTCGACTTTGACGTGAACGGCATCCTCAAGGTGACGGCGCAGGATCGTCATACGGGCCAGCAGAAGGACATCACCGTGGAAGCAACCCGCGCCCGGTTGAGTGAGACCGAGATCCTGGAAGCCCGGGAGCGGGTAGTGGAAGCCACTGCCCTGCCGGCGGCCACCCCTTCCGCTGAACGGATGTACTCATCCGCTGAACGGATGTACTCATCCGCGACGATAGTGCTGGTCGAGCGGGCCGAGCGGCTCCTGGATGGCGGCGAACTCGAGCCGGAAGATCGGGCCAGGTTGGAGGGAGTGTTGGCCGACGTCCAATCGGCTCAGAACGCAGGGGACGTTTCTCGCGTGGAGGAATTGTCAGAGCAGTTACTGGATCTCCTGTTCGACCTGGAGGACTGAGCCCGAATCCAATCAGCAGTGTGGTAGAATGCAGGTATGATGGACAGAATCCGCGTCTTGTTGGCCGACGATCACGTGATGGTGCGGCAGGGCATCCGCCGCTTTCTGGAGGACGCCGGCGACGTCGAGGTGGTGGCCGAAGCCGAGGACGGCGCGGCGGCGCTGCGCCTGGTGGAGGCCCAGCGGCCCGACGTGGCGGTGCTCGACATCCACATGCCCCAGGTGACCGGCGTGGAGGCGACACGGCAAATCAAGGAGCGCTTCCCCCAGGTGCGCGTCCTCATCCTCACCGCCTACGACGACGACCCCTACGTCTTCGCCCTGCTCCAGGCCGGGGCCGACGGCTACGTGCTCAAGACCGCTTCCGGCGACGAGTTGGTGCAGGCCGTGCGCACAGTCCACCAGGGTGGTACGATGCTCAGCCCGGCGATTGCAGCCAAGGTGGTACGGCAGGTGGCGACCCGTCGCCCGCAACAGGCGGCTGACCAGGTGGAGCCGCTCAGCGGGCGCGAGTTGGACGTGTTGCGCCTGGCTGCACAGGGAATGACCAACCGTGCCATCGGGCATGCCCTCAAGATCAGCCATCGCACCGTCCAGGGCCACCTGGATAGCATCTACGGCAAACTGGGCGCGCACAGCCGCACCGAGGCCGTGACGGAAGCGCTCAAGCGCGGCTGGATCGTCATCTCGTAGGGACACCCCCCTGTCATTCCGAGCGTAGCGAGGAATCTCAGGGGGTCGCCCCCCAGGAGGTTCACCGTGTACCGCTGGTTGCGCAGTCTGCAAGCCCAATTGTTGCTGTGGGCGGTGCTGCCGCTCACGTTCGTCGTCATCGCCCTGGCCTTCACCGGCGTCTACACCCACCAGCAGGAGATGCGGGATTTCGTTGCCAGGCGCGACCTGGCAGTGGCGCACCTGGCCGCTCGCACTGTGGAGGACGCGCTGGCCTACGGCGTGGTCGGCGCCGACGGGCGCGGGCTGGCGGTGTGGATGCCGCCTGCCACCGGCGACCCATCGGGAACCGTCGTCGTGGTGGACGGGGCCGGGCGCGCATTGGCCCACCCTGACCCTCAACGGGTAGGAGCCGACCTGCGGGACGATTCCAGCGTGGCGATGGCGCTCCAACAGCGCGAAGGAACTATGTTCGTGCCGGGCGAGAGGGCGGAGGGGCTCACGTTGGTCGCCTTTGCCCCGGTCGGCGGGAGCGATTGGGTCGTGCTGGTGCGGGAGCCGGTGGAAGGCTTCATCGGCCCGATCCTGCGCCTGTCTAGCCTGGCCCCGCTCGTCGCCGCCGGTGCAGGTGTGCTCTCTCTGCTGGTGCTGCTCTTGGGCTGGTTCACCATCGTCGGTCCCCTGCAGCAACTGAGCCGTGCGGCGGGGCAGGTATCGTGGGGCGACTTGTCCGCCATCACGCGGCCGGTCGGCGGAGTGCAGGAGGTGCGCGACCTGCACCAGGCGCTGGCGGAGATGGTCGAACGCATCCGTGGCTACCAGTCCAGCATGCGCGATTACCTGGGCGCAGTGACACAGGGCCAGGAGGCGGAGCGGGCGCGGCTGGCCCGCGAACTCCACGACGGCCCGCTGCAGCAGTTGATCGCGCTGGGGCAGCGGGCGGAGATGGCGCAGCGCTCGGCGCAGCGCGGCGAACCAGAGCAGGCGCAGGCGCTGTTGGACGAAGCGCGCGACGCCCAGCGCACCATCGTCGAGGAACTCCGCCGCCTCATCGGCGCACTGCGGCCGGTCTACCTGGACGACCTCGGTTTCCTGCCCGCGCTGGAGATGCTGGTGCAACAGGCCGCCGGGCGCACCGCTGCCCAGGTCCGCCTGGAACAGGAAGGCACGGCGTGCCGCTTTGCCCCGGGCGTGGAACTGGCCGCCTACCGCATCGCCCAGGAAGCGCTCACCAACGCCCTACAACACGCCCAGGCACACCACGTCGTGGTCCGCGTCCACTGCGCAGCGGACGGGTTGACGCTCTCCGTGACCGACGACGGCATGGGCTTCGACCTTCCCCCACAGCCTGACCTCCTGACCCAGGCCGGCCACTTTGGGTTGGTGGGGATGCGTGAGCGGGCCGCCCAGTTCGGGGGTACCTTTCAGGTTCGCACCGCTCCAGGCATGGGCACCCAGATCACGGTCCACCTGCCCGGCCAGCCGTCGTAGTCCCCTCGCCCCTGCGGGGAGAAGGCCGGGGTGAGGGGCGATGCTCCCTCGCCCCTGCGGAGAGAGGGCCGGGGTGAGGGGCGATGCTCCCTCGCCCCTGCGGGGAGAGGGCCGGGGTGAGGGGCGATGCTCCCTCGCCCCTGCGGGGAGAGGGCCGGGGTGAGGGGCGCTCACGCTCACTCTCTGCCCAGTAGGCTATTCTCCTCTCTCGACCCCCGCCAAATGGCGCTCCCCGCTATGTCCCCTCCATGGTAGACTGATTCGCAGTACAGAATAGTACGGACGCCCGGCTTCAGCCGGGAAATCCCCGCTGAAGCGGGGCGTCCATACCGCTTTGCACCGCAAACTAGACTATGCGGATGAGGCGGATGAGTACATCCGTGAGTACATCCATTTGGACATCTGGAGGTAGAAAGTGAAGACAGGACTATGGATCAGTTTGGCGATCGTCGCCATCGTGGCGCTCGTGTTCATCGCGCTCACAGTCGGCTGGGCAGTGTGGGGACGCCAGTTATGGAGGGCCGGCTCGTTTGTCGCAGCCGGTGGCTGTGGTGACCCGCCGGCCGGTGCGCGGCCTGGCATGATGGGGCGCGGCTTTGGCCCCGGGATGATGCCCGGCGCGGTAGCGCCAGGTGCCGGGCCGGCTGTGCCAGGTGGGTGTGGCACCGGCTCGACTACGCCAGGTGGTTGTGGCACCGGCCCGTCTGCGCCGGGTGGCTGTGGCGCGGCAGGGCAGGCTGGGGGCACGGCGGTGCTCTCCGGCACGCTGACCATCGAGCAGGCCCGCCAGGCGGTCGAGCGCTATGTGGCCGGGCTGGGTGACTCTAACCTGGCAGTAGACGAAGTGATGGAATTCGAGCAGAACTTTTACGCCATCGTGAAGGAATCGGACACCAATACCGGTGCGTTGGAAGTGCTGGTGGACAAGCGCGACGGGGCGGTCTTCCCGGAGATGGGGCCGAACATGATGTGGAATGGCCGCTACGGGATGCACAGCCGGATGATGTCCGGCGCGGTAGCGCCGGGGGGGGGCGTGAGTGAGACCAACACCATCACGGCGGACGAGGCCAAAGAGATCGCCCAGCGCTGGCTGGACGCCAACCGGCCCGGCGTCACGGTGGAGGACGTGGATCCTTTCTATGGCTACTACACGCTTCACACGATGAAGGGCGACCAGATCGAAGGGATGCTCAGCGTGCACGGCACCAGCGGGCAGGTCTGGTACCACACCTGGCACGGGCGGTTCATTCAGATGGTCGAGGAGGAGGGCGAATAACCTTCCCTGGGGGTGTGACGATGTTCGCTTCTGCGCTGATTGCGTTTCGGGAAGGGTTGGAAGCCGCACTGATCGTCGGCATCGTGCTGGGCGTGCTGCGCAAACTGGGGCACGCCCAGCGCGGCGGCTCTGTATGGGCCGGCGTGGGGGCAGCGGTGATCGCCAGCGTCGCGGTGGGACTGATACTCAATGCCCTGGGAGTGGCCTTCGAGGGACGCGGCGAGCAGATCTTTGAAGGCGTCGTGATGCTGTTGGCCGCCATGGTGCTGACCTGGATGATTTTCTGGATGCAACGCCAGGGGCGGCACATCCAGGCGGAGTTGGAGTCGGACGTACGCCGGGCCACGGCGGCTGGCAGCGGCTGGGCCTTGTTCGGCCTGGCATTCGTGGCCGTCCTGCGCGAGGGGATCGAGACGGCGCTCTTTCTGACGGCGGCGGCCTTCAGCGCAACCCCTATGCAGACGCTGACTGGCGGCACGCTGGGGTTGGCAGTCGCCGTGGTGCTGGGCTGGCTGATCTTCACCGCCGGCAAGCGGCTCAACGTGCGTGCCTTTTTCCGGGTCACGAGCGTCCTGTTGGTCCTCTTTGCCGCCGGGCTGGTAGCGCAGGCAGTACACGAATTTCAGGAAGCGGCGCTGCTGCCAGCGCTGGTCGAGCAGGTGTGGGACGTCGCGGATGAGTACATCCGTCCCATTCTCGACGAGCGCAGCGGGGTCGGGGCACTCCTCAAGGCACTGTTCGGCTACAACGGCAACCCGTCGTTACTAGAAGTGATCGCCTACGGCGTCTACGTAGCGGTCGTCAGCGCCTTTGGCCTGCGAAAGTTAACCTGAACTGCGCGCGCACGCGCGCACAGCCGCCACGAGAACCTGGCATTGTGCTCAAGGATACCTCTTCATCACGAGGGGTACATAAACGTACTTCCACTGCACTTCGTCGGCCCCAATCAGGAGCAGCGCGCTGATCGCCAGGCTGGCCACAATGTGCTTGTATTTGTTGCGGTTCATCTTTTCCTCCTTGTCCTCTTCCGCGTGAAGAACCACCCTAATAGGCCGCTCGTCACAGCCGGCACACAACCGATTCCAACGTCTCGCAGGTACGGCTGCCAGCCCCATCGCCCTGACGTAGCAGGCAGTACATCGTCCGCCGCATCACATACCCACGCCTGGCTCGTGTAGCAGGGCCGCCGCGTCCCTGGGGGAATCAGCAGGCGTACCCACAGTTCTCGCACCACGTAAGGCTTGTTCGCCTCCACTTCCGGGGGCCAGGTCACCTCCGCCGGGCCTGGCCCGAACGTATCCACGATGGCCATGGTACCGAAGAGGTAGGCTACCTCAGCATTCAGGCGCGTCAGCAGCCCAAAGCCGATCACGAAGGATACTGCCCCCACCGTGCAAATCGCCACACTTCTCGCCGCCAGGCTGCGCCGGCACAACCTCCGCATGGGTGGAAGCAACGCAGACAGCGATATCAATGCCCCGATGAAGGCAGGTACGATGATGACAATGATGAACGGCCACGGATCCGACATCCGTTTTCCCCTTCATCTGATTGTGTGGAATACAGTCCGAGGAAGAGCAACAGGTTCATCGCGGCATGTGGCCTTTGGTCACACGTCGCATATCCTTGACCCTGGAGCCATTGTATAGCAAAACATCTGCAAGTCAAGGCAGCATGCGCCCATAGCCGGTCGAGACGATCTGATGTATAATTCCAGATATGCTTTACGCTACGTTTCCTCTTGCTGCGTTGATTGAGCTTTTCGCACCGGTCGTGGCAGCCGTGTGGCTCACTCGCCGCACGGGCAAGGCGGGCTGGCTGCTGGTGGGCGTGGGTGTGCTCACGTTCGTCGGCTCGCAAGTGGTTCACTTGCCGCTCAACTGGGGATTGGGCCAAATCGGCATCCTGCCCCAGGACAAGACACGGATGCTTCAGATTGCGGTTGTACTGGGCCTGACCGCCGGACTGTGCGAAGAAAGCGCGCGCGCGGTGGGCTACTGGCTGCTCAAGCGCCGCGCCCGCACGTGGAAAAGCGCGCTCACGTTGGGCGTGGGGCACGGCGGCATCGAAAGCATCGTCGTCGGCGGACTGGTGCTGCTGACGTTCGTGAATATGGCCGTCCTGCGCAACCAGGACCTGGCGACGTTGGGGCTTGCAGGCGACCAACTGGCGCTGGCCCAACAGCAGGTGGCCGCCTATTGGGGCCAGCCCTGGCACATCCCTCTCGCAGGCGCGGTCGAACGGCTGACGTCCATCGTGATGCACCTGTCGCTTGCGGTGTTGGTGTTGCAGGCGTTCACCCGGCGCAATGTGCTATACTATGTTGGCGCCGTGGTGTGGCATGCTGCGATTGATGCACTGGCCGTAATCTTGCTGGCGATCAAGTGGGACTTGTGGGCCATCGAAGGCGTGCTGGCGCTCGTCGCGCTCGCCAACCTGGGCCTCATACTCGCTTTTCGACACAGCCCGCACGACGTGGAAGCGGAGCCGGTGCCTGTCCCAGTGCCCGTGCCACCGCTTGAGCCAAAGCCGCGCGATGAGACGAACACGCTGCGTGAGCAGATCGAACGCTCCAGGTTTGAGGGTTGAGATGATTCAGATACGAAACCTGACCAAGAAATTCGGTGGCTTGACCGCCGTAGACAATCTGACGCTCGACGTGAAGGAAGGCGAAGTCTTTGGCTTCCTCGGCCCCAATGGCGCCGGCAAGACGACCACGGTGCGCATGCTCACTTGCCTGGTTGGGCCAACTTCAGGGCAGGCTACGGTCAACGGCCTGCAAGTCGGGCGCGACGATACCGCGATTCGTCGCAGCGTGGGCATCCTCACCGAAACGCCTGGCCTGTATGACCGGCTGAGCGCCGAAAAAAACCTGACCATCTTTGCCAACCTGTACGAAGTGAAAGACGTGGCCGGCCAGGTGGAAAAGGTTCTGCGCCTGCTGGGGCTGTGGGACCGCCGCGACGACCTGGCGGGCAACTTTTCCAAAGGGATGAAGCAGAAACTGGCCATCTGCCGCGCGTTGTTGCACGAACCCAGGGTGCTCTTTCTGGACGAGCCGACCTCTGGGCTCGACCCGGAGGCGGCCAAACTGGTGCGCGATTTCATCGAGGACATCAAGGAGCACGGGCGCACGATTTTCCTGTGCACGCACAACCTGGACGAGGCCGACCGGCTGTGCGACCGCATCGGCGTGATCAAGCAGCGGCTGCTCACGGTGGACACCCCCGCCAACCTGCGCAACAGGCTGTTCGGTCGCACGGTCGTCTTTCACCTGCGCTACGCCGATGAATCCACCCTGGCGCTGGTCAGGGGGTTGCCGTTCATCAAAAACGCCCAGCGGGTAGACAACAAGATCGTCGCCGGCCTGGACGATCCCGAAGCGCACAATCCGGCCATCGTGCGCGCTCTCGTCGAGACCGGCGCTGACGTGCAGTTTGTGGGTGAGTTGAAACACTCGCTGGAAGACGTGTACCTGGCGCTGATGGCCAACAACTGATTGCGGGAGAACGCTGTGAACAAAATCCAGACCATCATAGACAAAGAATGGGCCGAGGTGTTCAAGAACCGCCTGGTGTTGTTCACCATAGCCTTTATGCCGTTGATGTTTACGGCCCTGCCGCTGATTTTCCTCTACGTGTTGGGCAAGGAAGTGGGCAACGACGCCAGCGACCTGCCGCCCCAGTTTCTTCAACTCTGTGGAGAGCAATTGACGGGTGGCGAGTGTTTCCAGGTATTTCTGGTCAACCAGTTCCTGTTGCTGTTTATGATGATGCCCCTCATGATCCCGGTGGTGATTTCGGCTTACAGCATCGTGGGCGAAAAGACGACGCGCTGCCTGGAGCCGCTGTTGGCGACGCCCATCACCACAGCAGAACTGATCGTCGGCAAAGGCCTGGCGGCTGCCATTCCGGCCATTGGCGCCACGTGGGCAGGGTTTGCCGTTTTCGCCGTCGGGGCACGCCTCATGGTTTCCAACCCGCTGGTCTACGTGCGGCTGGTTGATCCCATGTGGCTCATGGCCATCGGGATCGTCGGGCCGCTCATGGCGGTGGCGGCGATCAACGTCAGCATCATCGTCTCGTCGCGCGTCAGCGACCCGCGCGTGGCGGAGCAAGTCTCGATGGTGATTATGCTGCCGCTGCTGGCGACGTTTTTCGCCCAACTGGCCGGCGTGATTCTGGTCAATATGCAGTTCATGATGTTGGCGGCCGGTGTTTTGTTGCTGATTGACGTTGGGCTGGTGGTGCTGGGCGTCAGGCTGTTCCAACGCGAGACGATTTTGACGAAATGGAAGTAGACGGGGAGACGGGGAGACAAGGGGACAAGGGGACAAGGAGACAGGGAGAGGTGAAATCTTATCGTCGTCTAGTGTGGGCAGTGGCATTGGTGTGTGGATTGATGCTGGCGATGCCCGTGCTGGCGCAAGAGGGCGGGCTGCGCCTCTCGCTTAGCAAGCAGTTTGGGTTTGCGCTGGGCGGGCAGATTCAGGGTACGTTCAAACTGACCGCCCAGGGTCCCGCCGACCTGACCTCGGCCACGTTCAGGCTCGACGATGAGGCCGGAGTGGTTGGGCCAATGATCTTGGGTGAAGTGAGCGAGGCGCCCTTTGCGCTCACGTTTAGCACCGACAGGTATCCGCACGGGCGGTACGCATTGAGCGCAGTCGGGCAAACAGCCAGTGGGCAAACCGTTCAGTCCAACGTGCTACACGTCGAGTTCGTCTCGGCCGAAGCGGGCTGGCAGGCTACAGGGAAAATCATGGTCCCTCTCCTGGCCTTGTTTGGGGCGATTATGCTGCTGGCCACTGTGGGCCCGCTGGTCCTGGAAAGGCTCGGCATGCGGCCACGCCGTCCGGTGGGTGCGCCGCGCACCTATGGGCCGTTGGGCGGCACAGTCTGCCCCAGATGCGGGCGGCCGTTCGGCCTGCATTGGTGGGCACCTAACCTGATCGTGAACAAGTTCGACCGCTGTCCGAATTGCGGCAAGTGGGGCGTGGTCGACCGCGCCAGCCGCGAGGCACTGGCCGCTGCCGAGGCGGCAGAAATAGCATCCGCCACGCCTGAAATGCCTGAACCCAGTCCAGAAGAAAAACTTCGTCGCCAGATCGAAGATTCGCGGTATATGTGATGCTGGCCGCTCTACAATAGATGATCCAGTAGCTCCACCATCGCTTTATCTCCGCCAGCGGGTGGAACCCAGTCTACCTGGACGACCTCGACTTGCTGCTCTTCCAGGCTTTCGGCAAACTTTTTCAAGCCCAGGTTAATGACTACAATAGGCTCGTGCAGCAGCTCATCAATCCTGGTCGGCATGGCAACCTCCTATCTGTGCTTCAACAGCTCACAGCAAAAGTATGCCGCTCGGGCGTTGCTGCGGAACACCACCACACCGGCACCCTCGAGCATCTTGGCTTGCTTGCTCAGATCCTGAGGGTCATGCTCGGTCCCGCATATAGAGGCGACCACGGTCAGAGAACCACGGCGCTGCCGGGCGACCTGCCTGGCCTCCAGGATGGCATCCAGCAACTCGCCCACCGGATCCATCGAGGCGTTATAACCCAGGATGAAATCGAGTAGCAGAACCGCTACCTGCGGGTCGCGGCTTTCAACCAGGATGCGTTGCTTGCGCGACGTGCCATCAATCATAGGGTGCGGCTTACCCACGGTGTAGGTGTCAGCGCCCATATCCACGACGGTATGCTCGAGGCTGTGGTCGGGATTGGCGAGCCTGGTTTTCTGATCGAGCGGGGCATTCGAGTAGACCGCAATATTGGCGTCCTGCAGAATTTGCTGGGACTGGTAACAGAAGGTGCCGCCAGCAAACAAGCCGCGCAGGTATTGCTGATTGGGTGACCAGGCGGCTTTTTCTCGGCTGACCCACGCCAGTTCTTCTGGGGTGAGCAGATTCGGTAGAGAGGTTGGTTTTCCGCCAGCCCTCTCGATGGCGAGATAGACGGCTTCATCAATCGTGCGGGCACATTGGAAGATGGCACTCGCACCATCCAGTTCGACGCGTGTGCCCAGGAAGCAGCCAATGGCCGGTTTTTTGCAGATCTTCAAGCGCTCGATGAGTCTTACCAGCGTTCTGGCGCCCGGGGGCTTGGAAATCACGGCGATCACCTTCGTCTGGGGATCCGCTTCGAGGGCCTCCAGCGCGGTGAAGGTGGTCATCCCGCCGATTGTATCGGACAGATCGTGGCTGCCGGTGCCTATGGCGTGGGAGATACCCAGGCCGGCGTTATGCACCTGGCTGGTAAATTCCTGCAATCCGGTGCCGGCCGCACCGATCGCCCCAATGGAACCTGTGCGGACGACGTTGGCGAACCCGAGGCCCACGCCGTTGATCAGGCTGGTGCCACAGTCGGGTCCCATGACGAGCAGCTTTTGTTGAATCGCAAGTTGCTTGAGTTCGAGTTCTTCCTCGACCGGTACATTATCGCTGAACAGGAAGACGTTCAAGCCTGCTGCGAGGGCTCTGCGGGCCTCGCGGGCAGCGTACTCGCCAGGAACGGAGATCACCACCAGGTTTGCCTTGGGCTTGTGGGCCAGTCCATCCTCAAGTGTATGCAAACTGGAGATAGATGCGCTTTCCAGGCCGCTCTGCAGCCACTCATCAAGTCTGCCCAGTACTTCATCTACGATACGGGGGGACTCGGCGATCACAGCCACGATCAGGTCGTCGGGCTGGGCAGCGTTGATCTGGGCGTCCTGGACGCCGATGTCGAACAGGAGCCGCTTGTTGTTGTCGCTGCCCATTAGCACGGCCGTCTGCTGAACGCCTTTCACTTCTGAGAGGCGCTTGTTGATTCCCATCAGGAATAGGGAATCATAGTATTGGTTTTCTCGGATGACGAACCCGGAAGCCATGCGTGTTTCCTCTTACTTTATCTGACATTATATCTTTTGCCGAATGCTACGAGCGCCTTCTTGAAGCACTCGAGTGGAGCGCGCACCAGGCCGGCGCCGATTTTGGGGTAGCCGGGATCCTTGTGGGCGATGGCGGTATCAATGATGGGGGTGCTGCCCGTCTGCACCACTTTGCGGATGTCAATGCCAATCGGCGCACCCTCAAATCCCAAGGCAGGCATCCGGTAGATCGGATGCTGCGCAACGGTGATCCGTTTCATTTCTCGGGTATAAGCGAGGGCTTCTTCCGGAGTGCCTCCCACCAGGCTCAAAATACCAGGTGCACCACCCAAGACGAACCCACCCCACCCGACTGTTTCGGCGATGGCTGAATCACCCATGTCCAGGCCCGCATCCTCTGCCTTGTAACCAGGAATATAGAGGCCATCCACCCGCGGCGAAGGCGCCGTAAACCACTCGTCGCCCAAACCGCTGACGCGGATGCCAAATTCGGTGCCATTGCGCGCCATAGCGGTGACGACCGTGCTGTACTCGATATCGCGAGCAGGGTCAGCGATGGCCTTGCCGCTGGCCATGGCCAGGCCCAGGAAGATCAGATCATGGCCGGTGACATATTTGAGGGTGTTGATCATCGCATCTCTGGGCAGGTCGGTCTGTGCTATGGCCACCGCCATGGCATTGGCAAACAGGCTGGAAGAAGCGCTGTGGCGGTTGTGAAGCTCATCGCCCATTTGCAGGGCTTTGGCGATGATCGGCCTCAAGTCCAGGCCGCCGATGGTATGTAGTGCCTTGCGCAGGGTGGGCGCCCAGAGGTCGCGCCACAAGCGCAGTCCCTGCAGCGCCCCGTCGCTGGTATCGCCGAATTGCTGGTTCCCTTCCACCTGGCGGCAGAAGGCGCGGTTGCCGAAGGCTTTGTTTTCTACCACCCACACCGGAGCGGAAGGAGAAATGGTGCCCGCCATCGGCCCAACGGTTTGATGGTGGTGGTTGGGTTCCAGGCGGATAGCGCCCTGTTCCAACAGAGATCTGGCTTCCTCGAGGGTGCTGGCCCAGCCCTCGTACAGCACCATACCCATGATAGCGCCTTTCTGGGCGCCACACATGCTCTGCCACTCAATGGGTGGACCAGCGTAGGTGATCATCTTGGCCTGCATGCCGGGGATGACCTCGCCGGCGGGTGCGATGTCCACGAGTACGGGTTCGCCCGTGGTCAGGCGACGTGCGGCCTCTTCATTGGCCGACTCGATCTCTTGTTTGATGTCCATAGGTTTCCTTTCCCCAGTTGGGGCATCGGCAGGGGGGAGCTCCTGCTGCCCTCCCGCAGGTTACGATTGACCACGCTAGCGGGCTTGAACGCTGGTCGAGATGCGCTCTTGCCCGCCGTAAGCCGTCCGAACCTGCGGGAGGGTGAGCAGTTACTGCCGAATGCCCCGAAAGAGTTTGTGCAATTTTACTTGGGCTGGCCGATCACACCCTTGACGAACCAGTCTACGTTCCCCATCTGGTCATCGGTGAGGATTTCTCCTTCTGCAACGCGGACCGTCCCGTCCTGATCCACGATGGGGCCCTGGAAGACCACCAGTTTACCCGCATTCAAGTCCGCCACCAGTTGGTTGACTCGAGTTTTCACGTCGTCGGGCACTTGCGGGCCAAAGGGCGCGAGCGCCATGCAGCCTTCTCCAATGCTGCAGCGGATGAACTGCGGTGTCCAGGTACCATCAATCACGGACTGGGCAATCTGGGTCATGAGCTTGCCAAAGGTGAAGCCTGTGCCCGTGATCCAGTACTGGGGAGCGAACTGCTGAGCCGCCAGCGACTGGAAGCCAATGGAATAGACGCCGCGCGCCTCGGCGGCCTGAATGACCGTGCCTGGCGCGTCAACGTGCATGGTGATCACGTCCACGCCCTGGTTGATGAGCGCATCCGTGGCCGCCGCTTCCTTGGCGCGGTCTGACCAACTGCCCGTGAACGTTACGATGGTCTCTGCATTGGGGTTCACGGACTGCGCGCCCAACTCGAAGGCGTTGATGAAAGTCAATGTCCAGGCCAATGGCATGGCGGCCACGAAGCCCAACTTGTTGCTCTTGGTCACCAAACCCGCGGCTACGCCCATTATATACCAGGCGTCGGGAACGTTGGCATAAAAGTTGGCAAAGTTGTCAGCCATCATCCAGCCACCCGCATGCTCAAAGATCACGTCCGGGTGCTTTTGGGCCACATTCATGGCGGGTTCCTGGTGGCCGAAACTGGTGGCAAAGATCAACTTGGCCCCTTCCTGGATCATGGTCTCCATGGTGGTCTCGGCGGCAGGACCCTCGTAGACGTTCTCGGCTTCGAGGATCTCGACGCAGGCGATGCCTTTTTGCACTTCCATCAGGCTATCGTGCAGAGCCTGATTGTATCCCGCATCGTTGACCGAGCCCACGTAGATCGCACCGATGGTCAGGCAAGGCGCGGCCTCGGTTGGCACCTCAGTAGGAGCGACAGTTGGAGCGGGGGTGGGAGTGGCCGCCGGAGCGCAAGCCGACAGCAGGATTGCGGCGCACATCACGACAGCAAGGGTGGAATACAGCAACTTGACTTTCATTTTCTTCTCCTTTCGTAAATATCGGGCAACTGCTCAGGGGAGCAACTCTGCAAACATCGAGTCGTGCAACAGGTGGTTTCAGTAAGGTAATGGTTCTACCGAGAGATACCCCCTTTCTATTCCGAACTGGTTGAATCTGTGGTCTATTGTTCGGTACCCTGATACACCCTTCCCAGACTGGCCGGTGCGGCATATTTGCGTGTGCCACCCCACACGATCAGCACCACCAGGGTCAGAACATAAGGAATGGTATCCAGCAGGAAGGGCGAGATGGCAATTCCACTGGCTTGCAAGAGCAGTTGGAATGCCACTGCACCGCCGAAGAGCAAGGCCCCTGCAATGGCGCGCGCAGGGTGCCATTTGGAAAAGATCACCAACGCCACAGCAATGAAGCCACGGCCAGCGGTCATGAATTCGGCCCAGGTCATCGTCCAGGCGATGGACAGATGCGCGGCCCCCAGGCCGGCCAGGAGACCACCGAAGAAGAGCGCCTGATATTGGACCCGTCGTGGGTTGCGACCGGCAGCGAAGGCGGTGTTGGCATTTTCGCCGACAGCGCGCAGGCTGAGCCCCCAGCGCGTGCGAAACAGGAGCCACCAGATTAGCATGGCCATGGGGACGACCATATAGATCAGGAGGTCGAACTTGAATTGTGACGTGTTCAGGGCTGGAATGCTAGCCAGTCCCGGCAGCATAAAGCGGGGCAGGCTGTTGATCCGCGCTCCCACGTACGGCTTGCCGATCAGGGCGCTCAGGCCAAAGCCGAAGAACATGACCGCCAGTCCACTCGCCAGTTGATTGGCGCGGCGCGTGATGACCAGAAAGCCAAACAGCAGGTTCATCAAACCGCCCGCCAGCATGGCGGCAAGCACACCGATGTAGGGATTTCCGGTTTGTGAAGTGACACCAAAACCGGCTGCAGCGCTGACCAGCAACACCCCTTCGAGGCCCAGATTGACGATGCCGGCCCGCTCGTCCAGGATTTCACCTAGAGTTGTGTAGAGCAGGGATGTGCCAGAAAAGATCGCACTGGATATGACCCCGAGGATGGACAATAGACTCATGCTTTCTTTCCCTTCACCAACAAGGCCGGACGTGCCAGGACGACGAACAACGTGATGGCCAGGAGAATATTGACCACGGCAAAAGGCAACCCCTGATTGATCTGCAAGATATCGCCTCCAGACGATATCAGGGCGACCACAAAGGACATGACCAGGATGCCGATGGGGTTACCACCAGAAAGCCAACTGATCAGGAAACCCATGTAGCCAAACCCCGGGGAAAATCCCGGTCTGAGCCGGCCATGGATGCCAGAAATTTCTGACGTGCCCGCCAGGCCCGCGATGGCCCCGCCGAGGCACATGACGGCGACGATGTATAGCGTCAGGGGGATACCGTTGCGACGTGCCGCCTGGGGATTGCCGCCGATAGCACGCATTTCCAGTCCCCAGCGAGTGTATTTCATGGCGAACCAGTACAAGACTGCCAACACTATCGCCAGGATCAATCCGAGATGCACACGCGTGCCAAAAAAGGTTGGCAAACGAGCGGCGGGGACAAAATCAACCGTTTGCGGATAAAGCGAATTGAAGGGCGAACGCCAGGGACCGTAGATGAAAAATGTCACTACAGAGGGCGCCACATAGTTCATCAAGAGGGTAGTGATGGTTTCGTTGACCCAACCGCGCGCCCGCAAGAAAGCCGGGACGAGCGCCCACAAGCCGCCGCCGATCATACCCAGCACCACCATGAGAGGTAGCAGGATCCATGCCGGTAACGAGGCGAAGGTGAGGGCACCCCAGGTTGCCAGCCAGGCCCCCATGTAGAGCTGGCCCTCGGCGCCGACGTTGATCAGCCCAACGCGAGAAGGAAGCGCCACGGCGATGGCGGTGAACAGCAGGGGGATCATCTTGACGATCACTTCGGAAAAGTTGTAAGCCGACCCCAGGGTGGATGAAAAAGTATCCTGAATTGCCAAAACAGGATCTTTGCCGGCGATCAACAAAATCACGCCAAATAAACCGAACGCCACCAGGAAAATGATCAGGTAGCGCACGATGACCAGCAGGATATTGAGAGCAGGTAAAGAGGTTCGGGCAGGCGCTTCAGTTGTTTGCGACATGGTGAACCTCGGATCCGGTCATGAGGTGACCCACTTCGTAGAAATTCGTTTCTGCGGGTTTGAAGGTCCCCACAATTTTACCGCCATACAGGACGATCAGGCGATCGCTGAGCGTGAACAGCTCTTCGAGATCTTCCGAGACGAGCAGCACACCAGCGCCACTTTGGCGCGCCTGGAGCAGCGCCTGACGGGCAGCGATGGTGCTCTGCACGTCCAGGCCGCGCGTGAGGTAAGAGGCAACGATCAGGTGTGGATTATGGGTCATTTCCCGGACAATGACCATACGCTGTAGATTCCCGCCCGAAAGCGAGCGGGCGGGTACGTACAGGGAAAAAGAAAACCCCAGCTTTTTCAACGTATCTTCGGTATCCGTTTTGACGGCCTGCCAATCCAGCGCCAGTCCCCCCAGGCGGGTATAGCGCCAGGCGTTGGTCAGCGCCATGTTTTCCAGCACAGTCATGAACGGCGCAGTAGCCATCGTCAATGGGTTTTCCGGGATGAAAGCAACCCCACTCTTGCGCACCGCTTGAATAGAGCGATTGGTGGTATCCTTGCCAAACAAAAACTTGGTTCCCCGGATGCACCTGACCAATCCGAGGACGACGTCGCCCAACTCTTTCTGCCCGTTGCCAGAGACCCCGGCCACGCCGACGATCTCGCCAGGGTGGACCGTCAAGTCAAGCGCTTTCAGACTGGTTTCCGCGCCCTCGCTGCGCGTCTCCACCCCGCGCAGTTCCAGCAGCGGGGACACGGATTCATCCGCGGCTGGTTTTCGGCTGAACTGCAGGCCGGCCAGTCCTTTCTCGAACATCAGCGCCACCAGCGTATCCTCACTGGCTGCGGAGCGCGGCAAAGAGCCGGCGACGCGACCACCGCGCAGCACCGTGATACGGTCAGCGCATTCCAGCACCTCTTTCATTTTGTGGGTGATGAGGACAATGGCATAGCCATCCTGGCGCAGGTTGTCGAGGACGCGGAATAGGGCTTCTACCTCGTGTGGTGCCAGCACCCGCGTGGGCTCATCCAGGATCAGAATACGTGCATTAGAGAGCATCAGTTTCAGGATCTCGACTTTCTGTTGTTCGCCAATGGAGAGTTGGGAAACCGGCGCTTGTGGATTGACTTGCAGGTTGTAGCGCTCCGAGAGACCATGGATGCGCTGGCAGATCTCTTTGATATTCAGAACCGCTTTGAGATCCTGAAGGAACAGGGCGATGTTTTCTGCCACACTGAAGGCTGGGATGAGCGTATATTCCTGAAAAAGCATACCGATACGCACGGCACGGGCATCGTGTGGCGAGCGAATGGAAACAGGCTCGCCATTCAGCAGAATCTGGCCGGCATCAGCCCGGTAAAAGCCATAGAGGATCTTCATCAGCGTGCTTTTGCCGGCGCCATTTTCTCCCAGCAGGGCGTGAACTTCGGAGCCATAGACGTCCAGGTCAATGTGGTCGTTGGCCAGCACGCCAGGGAAGGCTTTGGTGATCCCGCGCATGGAGATCAGAGGCGCGCGAGTTGTTGGGCGCCCATGCGATGCGATAAAGTCTGTCGTTTCGTGATTCTGGTCAGCCATGCGGGGACTCCTCTCGCGTTGCAGTTTCAGTATAATGCAACCTGGCGCAGAAGTCAATCGAGCCGTCTGACCCTGGAGATACCCATTGCTTGACAGGGACCTCTTTCTGATCTATGCTGGTGTAGTCGTAGCAACAGCCCTGGCCCTGGTGGTCGCCACCAGGGGGCGACTGGGTTCGAGTACTGTCGGAGGTGGATGATCGGCCAGAACCGCTGGGGGATCCTGTTGGAAAGTGAGACGCCCGCACTGGCAGGCGCGTAGCGAGGAGGGGGGTATGGATGCTCGATCTACTGTCAGCGGAACCGGCGACCTGGTCCACACGTCGCTGGCCGGACGGGTCGCCGTCGTCACCGGCGCGGGGCAGGGCATCGGGCGCGCGATCGCGGTGACGTTCGCCAACCTGGGAGCGAGCGCCGTCGTGGCCGAAATCTCCGCCGCCGGCCAGGAGACGGAACGTACCATCCGCGAGTCCGGCGGCCAGGCGCTCTTTGTGCAGACCGACGTCTCCAGTCAGGCCAGCGTGGCGGAACTGGCCCGCCGGGTACAAGAGGCGTTCGGCACGGTTGACATCCTGATCAACAATGCCATCATCAGCCCGGTGGCCTCGGTGGTGGAGATGGACGTGGCGCTGTGGGACCGCGTCATCGCGGTGAACCTGCGCGGGACGTTCCTCACCTGCAAGGCGTTCCTGCCGGGAATGCTGGAGCGCAAGCGCGGCGTCATCGTCAACGTGACCTCGACCGACGCCGTGCCTTTTCTGTCGGCCTACCTCGCCTCCAAGCGCGGCATCGCCGGGTTCAGCGAGTCGCTGGCGGCGGAGGTAGGGCCGCAGGGGGTGCGCGTGATCGCCTTCACACCGGGGTTGGTGGACACGCCCGGCCTGCAAGGTGCGGGGGCCGACCTGGCCCCGCGCCTGGGGATGAGCCGCGAGGAGTTTCTGGGTGCGGCGATGCCCGCCGAGCGCGCCGCACTGGCCGCGACCTACCTGGTGGCCGTGCTGGCCGACGAGTACCACGGCGAGCAGGTGGATGGTTACGCGGTGCTGGAGCGCGCCGGTCTCTCTGCTGCACTGGGCGGCGGGGCGCAGGCCCCATCCACGGCCGTCGAGGTGGCGGCGGTCGCCCCCGTCACGACGCTCCAGGATGCCGCGGCGCTGGGCGAACGGTTGCAAGGAGTGATCGCCGCAACCGTGGCCGAGTTCGAGCGCTTTCCGGTTTTCGTGCGGCCGCTGGTGCAGCGCGGGATCAAGAGCAAGTCTGGCCTGCGCGCCCAGGACTGGCCCCGCACGGCAGGGGAACTGGCCGGGCAGTTGCAGGGGATGGCGGCAGGGGACGCGGCAGCCGGGGAATCGTTTCGCGCCGGTTACCCCCGGCTCAAGCCGCTGCTCGAAGGGCTGGCGCGCTACTACCACGAGGCTGTGGCCGAGACGGCGCGTTTCACCCGCGACCCGGCGTTCATGGCCGAGGTGACCCGGCGGGTAGGCGAACGGGAGGCGGTGGTGCGCTCGCTCCTGAAGGCGCTGGACGCGCTGTGACCAGACGCCCACTTGTTTATCTCGCCGGTGCCGCAAGAATAAACTCCCCAATCTATCTTTCGATGGATGACAACCTGCCTGGTTTACTGGTAAGATGGATACGCAATCAGAAAGGAACAACTTGCCGTCTGCCAGATCGCTGGAATGAGTGGCCTGAGTTTCGCCTCGACTGGCGACGTGGCCTCGCAGGTCTACTTGGGCAATCTCATCTGGTCTGTGCCGGTTGTGATCTATCTCGTGATCGTACGCCGGCGCTTCTTTGACGCAACACGGTGAGGCCTCAACGAGGTTCGCTGCGGCGTTGAATGGGGTTTTATGATGGCACCAACACTCTATCGCATTCGTGTCAAAGGCCACTTGCGCCCGGAATGGTCGGAGTGGTTCGACAATATGACGATCATCCCGGAAAAGAATGGCGATACCACGCTCTCTGGCCTGGTGGTGGATCAGGCTGCGCTGCACGGCCTGCTCGTCAAAGTGCGCGACCTGGGACTGACGCTGATCGCAGTGGAGCGCGTCAAGCCTGGCGCGCCATGATACCTGCAGGGAACATTTTAGGCCCTCGACTCGTCTAGAAACGGTAAAGCCAATGAACAACACCGAGAATGAAATGGACAAGTCAATCCTCATCATCGGCGCCGGCATCGCCGGCCTATCGGCTGGGTGCTACGGGCAGATGAACGGCTATCGCACCCGGATCTTTGAGCTACACGATAAGCCGGGCGGTGTCTGCACAGCGTGGAAGCGTAGAAGCTATACCTTCGATGGCTGCATCCATTGGTTGGGTGGCTCGGCACCGGGAAACATTGTCCACACCATCTGGGAGGAACTGGGCGCAGTGCAGGGCCGCCGGATGATCAACCACGACGTGTTCAAGGAAATCGTCATCGGCCGGCGGCGCGTGCCGATCCACACCGACCTCGAGCGCTTCGAGCAGGTCCTCAAGGGAATCTCGCCCCGGGATGGCCCGGTCATTGAGGAGTTCGTGCGCGAAGTCAGGCGTTTCTCTGCCTTCAGCCCACCGTGGGACAAGCCGGAGATGGGTCTGGGAGACATGCTCAAGATGCTGCCGTACGCCCGAAGCCTGTTCAAGTATCAGAAGATAAGCACGGAGGAGTTTGCCGCCCACTTTAGAGACCCCTTCTTGCGGCAGGTGTTCCTCGCCATCTTCCCCCTCCCCGATATGCCCATGTTCCTCGCCATCCTTAACCTGGCCATTATGTGCAGCGGGAATGCGGGCTATCCTGAAGGCGGTTCGCTGGAGTTTGCCAGGGCTATTGAGAGAAGGTATCTGGGATTGGGAGGGCAGATCTACTATAACTCCAGGGTATCCAAGATTCTCGTTGAGAATGGCTGTGCGGTCGGGATCCGGCTTGCCGACGACAGCGAGCACCGCGCCGACTGCGTGATCTCGGCGGCTGATGGGCATTCGACCCTGTTCGAGATGCTGCCGGGCAAGTACGTGGACACCACGGTCTGGAGGTACTATGAGGAACTGCCCCTGTGGAAACCGCTGGTCTACATCTGCCTGGGGGTAAACCGTGACCTGTCTCAGGAGCCACCCATCGTCATGGTTCACCTGGAGCCTCCGGTCACGATCGCTGACGAAAAGTATGAATGGATCAGTTGGTTCAACTATGGTTATGACCCGACCCTGGCCCCGGCCGGCAAGTCCGTCGTGATCTCGATGCAGGAAACCAACTTTGAGTTCTGGGAGGAGGTCTATGCAGATCGGTCATGTTACGAGGCAGAGAAGCAGAAGGTGGCTCAGACCTTTGTTGCCGAACTGGAGAAGCACTATCCGGGCATACGTTCCCAGGTCGAGGTGACTGACGTGGCGACCCCGATGACGTGGGTGCGCTACACTGGCAACTGGCGCGGCGCTTACCAGGGCTGGCTGCCTACCAGGAAGGTCTTCGCCACGCGCATGAAGAAGACACTGCCCGGACTGAGCAACTTTTATATGTGCGGGCAGTGGGTGGAGCCTGGCGGGGGCGTGCCCACAGCGGCAGCATCGGGGCGACAGGTCATCCAGATGGTCTGCCGTCACGACCGCAAGCCCTTCGTGACGACAAAGCCGTAAGGCGTCACATTGAGGTCTTGGAGATCGCTTCTCCCCTGACCTATGGACGGTATACCGCCAACCGGCGCGGTGCCACCGCCGGCTGGAACTGGAACCCGGCCAGAAACCCAGATATTGACTACGGCCGTGATGTGAACCTGGGGAATTTCTTGGTAGTATGATGAAGTCTTGACATTTGGTGCCCCAGCTGGTCGCGGCCTGGTTGGCCGCCTGGCAGGCTCTCGAGCGTACGCGCTGGCTGAGGCCTGGTGCATTGTGCGGGAAGTGAGGTGAGTTATGAAAAAGAATCGTTCGAGTATCACGGCAATGGGCATTGCCTTTGCCAGGGCGTTCGAGTCGAGTAAACCGGCAGGCGAACGGGTGTGTTATGACCCGCTGGCTCACCATTTCATCAGCCGGGCGTTTTACCTGTTCTGCAAGTTCTGGGTGGTCACCGGCTACTCGGAACGGCGAGGCCCTGGGGCAATGGGGTTCCTGGTTGCCCGCACCCGCTACATGGACGACTACTTGCAATTCTGCATTGACGATGGGCTTGAGCAATTGGTGATCCTGGGGGCCGGCTACGATTCCAGAGCCTACCGCTTCGAGGGCCTTAAGGGGCGAGTGAAAGTCTTCGAAGTAGACCATCCGGCGACGCAGCAGGTCAAGATTGCCAAACTCGAGCAGATATTTGGCCAACTTCCCGATCACGGCGTCTACGTCCCGATTGACTTTACCCTGCAGTCGCTCGAAGAGCGGCTGTACGCCAGTGGTTACGACCGGCAACTGAAAACCCTGTTCATCTGGGAAGGCGTCACCGAATACCTGACGGCAGAGGCGGTAGATGGCACCCTGGCGTTCATCGCCCAGAATTCCGGCCCGGGCAGTTCCATCATTTTCGACTACGTCTATGCCGCGGTCATCGAAGGGACCTGGAAGCGCGGCGAGGCGACCTCGATGCAAAGGTACCGGAATATCACGGGAGAGGGGTGGAACTTTGGAATCGAACGGGGCGCGGTCGAGGAGTTCTTGAGCCGCCGTGGGTTCGCTCACGTCCAGGATGCCGACAGCGAGTTCCTGAAGAATGCGTACTTCACGGGGATAAACCAGCAGAGGACGGTGGCGCCCGTGTACGCGATCGTTCACGCTACGGTCGAGCCGCAAGGGTAAGCCAGGTGCGTGGTTGAGGAGAGTCGGCAAATTGCTAATGTCCGGCCCGTAATCCAACCGCAACCCGGCTGTAACGCTCAGGCGGGCAGGGATATGGTACAATGGTACTAGCCTCGACGATTTCATCGCGCCTGGCAACGAGGCCGGGTAGTGCACGAATTGATTAAGGGCGCGCGGCCCTCTGGTATGGCGCTAGGAGGTGAGGCCATGCTCAAGCGTATTTTGGTCCTCGTTGGAACGGTCACCGTCGGCCTGGTGGCCCTGTGGGGCCTGACCTGGCTCATTCCCTCGCCGCCCCAAGTCGCCTACGCAGACCCGGCCCGAGTCCCCAGTCACGTACCTGACCAGGCCGGGCACCGTCGTCCGGCCAGCCAGGCCACCGGCTGCGTTACGGTCACCTCCAACATCGTCACCAATACGACGTGGACCGCTCCCTGCTACCGGCTCGTGACGAGTACCGTAACGATCCACCCGCAGGCGACGTTGACGATTTCGCCGCCGGTCACCGGCACGTGGGTCGAGTTTCAGGCCGGAGCGCAGTTGCAGGTCCTGGGCAACTTGCAGGCCCTGGGCACCCCCAGCCGGCCCATCACCTTCACCTCGGCCAGCACAACCTCCCCCAGCCCCTGCAACGGCGTGGGCAGATGGATAGGCATCATCCTCGAAGACGACAGCGGCGGTGACCGTATCCAGCACTCGCTCATCGAGTACGCCTGCACCGGGATCAGGATCAACGACGAGGACAGGGTGGAGATCCTGTCCAACACCTTGCGCTTCAACGGTGGCAGCGGCAGCCGCAACGGCGCCATCGGTGGCGACACCGACCAGTCGCGCATCGCCAACAACCAAATCTACAGCTGCACCAACGGCATCATGCTGGGCGAATCATTTCAGAACCGCGTCATCAGCAACACGATCCACGACGTGGACGGCTATGGGCTGATGCTCCTGCGGGACATGGGGCCAGGCGGCTCAGACAACCGCATCAGCGACAACGAGGTTTACCGCTGTGGCCGGGGTGGCCTGTGGCTGGAACAGGGCTCCGGCAACCAGGTGCTCAGCAACACGGTGTACCTCAACACCGGCGGCGCCATTTACCTGGCCGATCAGGGTCTGGCCAGCGTCAGCCACAACCACGTATACTCTAACGGCGGCGGTAGCGGCTACCGGGCGGCGCTCTATTTCACCGGCACCAGCGACCTGGCGAGCGTCGTGGCCAACGTGCTGTATGACGAGCAGGCGGACGCCATCGAGTACACGGCCACCGGCAGTAGCGCGAGCCCCTCGATGACGCTCAACGCGCTGTGCTCCGTCCCCGCCTACGAGTTGCAGGCCGCCGCCAGCCCGACCGTCAACGCGCCCCACAACTGGTGGGGCACCAACACGCCCGCGGCCGGGGTGAACTATGCCGGGCCGGTCGTCCTTGACCCCCGAGTGACACTGGCGCTCACCGGGACCGCCGACGGCATGGTGCTGGTCACGCTGAGGGATTCGGACGGCCACACGGTCCCGGCTCCATCCGGCCGGCCGACGAGCCCGCCCGCCCCCAACGCCCGCCGGGTCGCCTTGTCCACCAGTTGGGGCACGCTCAATCCGCCCATCGTGTTCGTGGACAATGCGGGCATCGCCACCGCGATGCTGGTCCCGGCAGCGACCCCGGCGCCGGCCACGATCGTGCTGACGGCGACGGGTTTCTGTGGATATGCCGTGACCGGCACGCTCGAGCCGCCCCGGCTATGGGTGACCAAGAGCGCAGAGACCTGCATCGCACCCGGCGAAGCGTTCGATTATCAGATCACCTACCAGAACATTACGACCGGCACCACGTTCTACAGCGCCGGTCTGACCGACACGCTGCCCCTGTCCGTCAGTTATACGGGGGGGCCCGAGTGGGCCTGCGTGGGCCGGGTGTGCAGCCGTACCGTGGTCTCGATCCCGCCAGGGATCAGCGGCACGCTGCAGTTGCCGGTGCAGTTGAGTGCAGCCTTCCCCTACACGCTCCAGGCCACCATCGCCAACGGGGTGGCGATCCAGGGCGGCAATCGTTTCACGCTCACCACGTCCATCGAGTCCGGCCCCGACCTGGTGGTGGTGAAGAACGACAACGTGGGGCCGCTGCCGCTGGTACAGCAGGCACGCTGGGAGGCGCTGGCCCAACAGTTGTCCATCTCGAGCCTGCCCGGCTCACGGCAGGTGGCGCAGCACCCATTCGTCACGCCGGGCGAGCGGATCACCTACACCATCCTCTACGTCAACGCCGGCGTCGGCCCGGCGAGCGGGGTGGTGCTGACCGAGACGCTGCCCCAGTACACCCACTATATCGGCGGGGGATGGACGTACGCCGGCGGCCGGCAGTACGTCCTGCCCGTCGGTAATCTGGCGCCTGGCCAGGGTGGCGCGGTAACCTTCATCGTGCAGGTAGACGACCCATTTCCGCCCGGCGTAGAGCGGGTAGTCAACCGGGTGGACGTCGACGGTGGGACGCCGGAATGCGACACCGGCAATAACGTATCAGCCGACGACACGCCGGTGCACACCGACGGCAAACTCTACGTCGCCAACCGCCTCTCGGGTACCATAGACGTGTTCAACACGACCAGCTTCGACTACCTCACGACGATCCCGGTGGGTTTGAATCCCTATGGCATGGCGGTCTATAGCGACCACCTGTTCGTGGCGGACTTTGCCGAGAGCGCCACCCACGGGAGCCTGTACGTGGTGGACACGCTCGGCGACACGGTGGTGGCGACGACCACGGTGGGCGCTCACCCGATCCACGTGGCTGCATCCGGTGGCACCATCTACATCGCCGGCCACAGCGGCCCGCCGCCGGTCACGCTCGTGCGGGCCAGCCCGCCGTGGGACGTGGTGGCTGAACTATACCTGGACCGCTACCAGACGTACGAGTTTGGCTTCTTTGGCGCTACCGCCGATCCGGCGCGCGGCTCTGTGTACATGACCAAGCCCGACTTTGGCGGCATCGGGGTCTGGAGGGTGACGCCAGTCACCACGACCTGGCGGCTGGATTACGTCTACCCGACGAGCGAGGCGCAGAGGCAGCGGCCCAGGTCCATCCTCTATCACGCCGGCACCGACCGGGTCTACGCGGCGATGGGCTTGATTGACGAACTGTGGGTCTTTGACCCCGGCAGTTGGACGCTGCTGGAGCGGATTCGCACGGGGCATCAGGACCCGGCCAATCCCGGCTACGGCGGGCACGGGCTGGCCGCGCTGGGCCAGTGCGTCTTTGTGAGCAACTATCTCGGCGAATCGGTGACGGCGGTCATTGATGGCGACTGCGTAGAGAGGCCGGGATCGGGCCTGGTGCCCGCGCCGGCCGGACCGTACACGATCTACCTGCCGCTAATAGGCCGGGGCTTAATCTCGCAGCAGCGCATCGTGACGATCCCGGTCAACGGGCGGCCTGAAGGGATGGCGGGGCTGGGCAACCTGCTGTTCGTGACGCTGTCGTCCGCCAACCGCGTGGCCATCATCAACACGGAGACGCTGACCGTGGTGGGCGAGATTGCCGTCCTGGGTGCCTATCCACACACGGTCGTGGTGGCCGGGGGCAACCCGCTCAGCCCGACTCCTTAGCGTCGTCCGGCGCTCGCCACGCGCTCCCCGGCTCCGGCACTGCCACTTCACGCACGCCCAGGCGCCGGAGTTCATCGGCCAGCGCCGCCGCCGGGCCGGGGTCGCCGTGCACGGCGAACGCCCGTCCCAGTTCCTGAGCGATGGGCTTGACCCAGCCCAGGAGCCCCTCGCGATCGGCGTGGGCGCTATAGCCATTGATGACCTCGACGCGTGCGCGCAGCCGAACCTCTTCTCCGAAAATCCTCACCCTTGGCTGCCGCTCGACCAGCCGCCGCCCCAGCGTGTGAGGGGCCTGCCAACCGACGATCAGCACCGCGTTGTGCGGGTCGCCGATGGTGTGCTTGAGGTGATGTTGCACCCGGCCCCCCTCGCACATGCCCGAGGCGCTGATGATGACGGCCGGTCCCCTCAAGTCGTTGAGCGCCTTGGACTCTTCCACGTTACGGACGTAGCGCAGCCGGTCGAAACCGAAGGGATCGGGATGGCGGTCCTGGACGATGAAGGCGCGCAGTTCCTCGTCGTAACATTCAGGATGCCGGCGAAAGACGTCGGTCACGTTCACTGCCAGCGGGCTGTCCACGTAGATAGGCACCTCGGGCAGTTGGTGTGCGCTGGCCAACGCGGATGAGTACGCGGATGAGTACGCGGCTGAGTACAGCCGGTGCAGGCTGTAGACGATCTCTTGCGTGCGGCCCACGGCAAAGGCGGGGATGACGACTTTGCCGCCGTGGGCGGCGGTCTGGCCGATCAGGTCCAGCAACTGCCGCTCCGCCTCCTCGTAGGGGAGATGCACCCGGTCGCCGTAGGTGGACTCGATGAGCAGCACGTCGGCCGGCGGGGCCGGCGCGGGGTCGCGCAGGATGGGCACGTGGTGCCGCCCCAGGTCGCCGCTGAACAGGATGCGCGATCTCCGCTGGCCCTCTTCCACCTCCAGCAGCACGAACGCCGAGCCGAGGATGTGTCCCGCGTCGAAGAAGGTGCACTGCACCCCTGGGGCGACGAGCATCGGCCGGTTGTACCCCACGCTCACAAAGTGCTCCAGGCTGGCCACGGCGTCGGCCTGGGTGTAGATCGGCTCGACCGGTGGTTGACCCTGCCGGGCACGGTTCTTGTTGGCGTAGGCCGCGTCTTGCTCCTGGATGTGGGCCGAGTCCTGGAGCAGGGCCGCGCACAGGTCGCGCGTGGCGAAGGTGCAGTGGATGGAGCCCTGGAAGCCATTGCGCACCAGGTTGGGGACGTTGCCGGAGTGGTCAATGTGGGCGTGGGAGAGCACCAGGGCGTCCACGCTGGCCGCGTCGAACGACAGGTTGCGGTTGCGCTCGAAACTCTCCTGCCGCTTGCCCTGGAACAGCCCGCACTCGAGGAGGACGCGGCTCCCATTGGCCGAGATGAGGTACTGGGAGCCGGTCACGGTCTGAGCAGCGCCGAGAAATTGGATTTCCATCGTGTACCCTCGCTTCGCCTGGACACTGGAGGTTGGAGGTTGGAAGTTGGAGGTTGGCTACTGGATGATTGAAGTATTATCGCACGTTGGGGGAAGATGTCAATTGGGCAGAGTCCAGACCCTAAAGGTTTCGGAAAACCTTTAGGGTCTTTTGGTCCCTAACAAGCGGCAGAGTGATCCAATTTGCCCCTCCTTCAACTGTAAGGTAAAATGAGCCCAGGGTAGTTCCCCACCACGACAAGAAAGGAGGCCAGGCCCATGAGCGAGCACTCGACAGACGACCCCGCCCGCACATTGCGCGAGCGCGGCGCGCGGTACGTTGTGGACACACGTGGACAGACGCTCGCCGTCTTGCTGACCATAGAAGAATACGAACACTACCTCGATCTGCTAGACGACGAAGCGGACAGCCAGGACGCTGAACTGGCCACCCGTCTGGCCGAGGCGGCGGCCCGGCCGCGCGGTGGCGAGCGCCAGTCCTTCCGCGACTATCTGCGCCAACGCGAGGCATCTCGTGCCGACGAAATACAGGGTTGAGATTCTTGACCGCAAGACGCGCAAACAGCTGGATCGCGTCCGCCAACCCGATTTCGGTCGCATTGCGGAAGCGATCCTCAGACTGGAGAACAATCCCCGTTCCCCAGGGTGTCGGAAACTGCATGGACTGGAAGGCTGGCGCATGCGTGTCGGCGATTGGCGTGTCATATACCACATTGACGATGGCGAGCATCTGGTTACCGTCGTGGCCGTCAGGTGCAGGCGCGAAGACACGTATCGCTGATGCGCTGATTCGCCAATTTGCACCCCCACCAATCCCGGCGTATAATAGCAGCCGAGGTGAGTGCAATGGCGACGGTTACCCTTAGCGACATTCTGGATGACCTGCGGGCGGCTGATCAGGTATTGCGCAAGTTTGAGCAACGCTATTGGATGAGCTCGGACGTGTTCTACGATTTGTATTCTCAAGGCCGCCTGGACGACGGCGAGAACCTGGAAGACTTTAGCGAATGGGCCGGGTTTTACAAGATCAAGCAGCATCGGGAAGAGCTATTGCGCCGGTTTTCCAGGCGGCGCGTCACTGAACTCAGTATAGATCACGAGGAAGATAATCTGGTGCACCTGGTTCCCCAAGAACCACTCATAGAAGTCACTGCATAGACAGGGCTGTGTCATGAGTTTCCTATCCCAGGCAAACTACGAACGCCTGATTTACACCCTGCCGCAGGATTATCCAGATGTCATCTCGTCTTCTCTCCATCTTTACACTGCCAGTCGTGGGACAGCAGTGGTTCGGGGTAGCGTCCACTTTCGCAACGGGCTAGAGTTACGCGTGAACGAGGCCGTTGACTTCATTGCAGGTCGAATCAGCGACTACGGCTACACTGTTTTTCGCGGCAAGGAACGCATCCGCTGGTATGATCCGCAACCCCATCCTGAGAACCCTGACCTGACAAGTACCTTCCCCCACCACTACCACGAGCCCCCTAACATCAAACACAGCCGTAGACCCGCGCCGGGTATCAGTTTCACCGTGCCCAATCTCCCCACGCTGATCGCCGATTGTCTGGAACTGGGCAAGATGTGCTCCCCAACGGAATAACAGGCGAAGTTCAGACCCTAAAGGTTTCGGAAAACCTTTAGGGTCTTTCCTTGTCACCTGCCCTTGTGCATTCAGATCGCTCGATGTATAATCCCGGTTGCACATCCTGATTCTGCCCGTCCACGCTCGGAGGATTGAACGATGGTTGAACGATTTGCCTACAAACTCCCTCTGGTGTTCGAGCCTCAGCCAGAAGGAGGCTACACGGTGACCTCCCCAATTCTGCCAGAGTTGGTCACCGAGGGTGACACAATCTCCGAAGCGCTGGCCAACGTAGAAGACGCCCTCATCGCGATCATCGAAGCCTACGAGGATCTTGGCCGTCCGCTACCTCCTGTGCTGGAACGGGTGGCGCTTGACTTCCACACCCCTTTCTGGATCGAAACAGCGGTCGTAGCGTGAGATACCGAGAGGTCGCCCACAAGTTGCACGCCCTGGGCTGCGAGGAATTACCGCGCCGGCGCGGCGGCTCCTACCGCAAGTGGCACAACCCGGCTACAGGTCGCATCGCACCGGTGCCTGACTGGGGCGCCAAAGACCTCAAGATGGGCACGCTGCGGCACATCGTCCGCCAGCCAGGATTGGATTGGGAGGCTTTCAAGCAGGCATAGCCTCTCAGCGCTCGCCAATCTCCCTCTGATCCGCACAGTTCAGACCCTAAAGGTTTCGCAAGCGATTCTGATCGCCACCTTTAGGGTCTTTCACTTTTCCCCTCTCGTGACGACCCGGTTCACCCCCACGCGCGTGGGGAATACTCTTCCCAAGTCGTGAGAACCTCCCAAGGGTCCGGTTCACCCCCACGCGCGTGGGGAATACGGCTTCGTGCTTGCCATTGGTGGCCATGATCGCGGTTCACTCCCACGCGCGTGGGGAATACGTCTGCTACAGTCTTGCTTGCCAGAATATCTGCGGTTCACTCCCACGCGCGTGGGGAATACTGTGACCCCCACAGATTCTGCCAGAAAAGTAGACGGTTCACCCCCACGCGCGTGGGGAATACTTACACCAAAAAATACCAGAGGCCCAACTACACCGGTTCACCCCCACGCGCGTGGGGAATACCCGCAGGCATAACAAATCACCGGATGCAATCTCGGTTCACCCCCACGCGCGTGGGGAATACGCTATCCGACGGCACCTCCCACCGTTGCACCCACGGTTCACCCCCACGCGCGTGGGGAATACTGCTGTCAGCTTGGTACGGAACTCGTCCATGTCCGGTTCACCCCCCCGCGCCGGGGGAATACGCAGCACCGAACATTAGAG
>Ga0307377_10000839_pt1 | contig 40847 bp, 39 predicted proteins | sample TR3MG_FD_202535 | JGI IMG/M metagenome (GOLD analysis project Ga0307377, IMG submission 202535) | Soil microbial communities from Risofladan, Vaasa, Finland - TR-3 | ecosystem: Environmental > Terrestrial > Soil > Coastal area > Acid sulfate soil | place: Finland: Risofladan, Vaasa | collected...
AAGGATGGTAAATTAATGGTAGAACCTTCTGGTAAAACTGTTACACAATACGTATTAGACAATGGATTTTATATTACTCATGAAACTGATCCTACTGGAAAACTAGTTAGAAAGAATCCTTACTTAACTTTTGGTATAGATAATGCTAGTGAAAATGATTTGAACAAACCTACAATCAAAGAAAAGATTCAAGAGGTTAAAGATCAACCTGTAGATAAGAATAACTTATCTAAAGGTGGTCCGCAAAGTAATAGGGCTAAGTTTTTAGAAGAGGCTCGTAAACGTGCCAATGATCAGAAGAAAAGAAACAAGTTATTTGACCAGGCTGCCATGTCTGTACAAGCTACAGAAGAACAAATTGCTGCAGCTAAAGTTTGGTGGGATAATCATCCATTAAGTAAGAATGGTTTAATTCCATTCGAAGCAATGTTTAATGCTATCAATAGTGAAGATCCTTCTTCAGTTGCTACTTGGACATTAGCTGGTATAACTCTTTACAAAGGATCTGATTTTTCTGACCTTTACCATGAAGCATGGCACGCGTTTGTACAAACCTTCTTAGATGATGTACAAAAAGAAGCACTCTATGATGAGATGAGTAAAAGAGATGGGTCATTTGTAAACTTCTTAGGAACTAGTGTACGTTTTAAAGATGCTAGTGAATTAGAATTAGAAGAGTATATGGCCGAAGATTTCCGAGAGTATATGCTATCAGGAGGTAAAAACAAACCACAATTTCCGGTTAGAAATAGTATCTTCAGAAAAATATTAGATTTCATTGAATGGTTATTCAGTGACTTAAGTTACCAAGAGGTTGTTGATAACAATCGCGTAGGTTCAAAGATCTCTGAACTATATGAGAAGATGAGAATTGGTAACCTTAGTGGTTACACATTTGCCCAAGAGAATGCTCACTTTGATAAACTTAATACTGGCGCTAAGAGTTACAATAAAGACAATCCAGTAACCGTACTAAGTGCTCAGGCATCTAGAGAACTGGCCGACTCTATGGATTCAATCTTATCTCAGTATATTGATTTTCTAAATACAAACTTAGATGGTGAAGAAATGCATGAGCTTGCAGAAGCTCAAAGAAGACTTAGTGAAAAAGATGGAACATCTCAAGAGTTATCTAACTTAAGAGATAGAATAAAGATACTTGAAAATAAAAGAACCTATAGTTATACTACTAAAGTAATTCATGATCCTGTAGAGAAACAAAATGCTTACAGATACATCTTAGAAGAATTTACATTCCGTTTAGATCAGCTTAAGGAGAGTATCAAAGATGTTACTGATGAAGATGATAAAGCTCAAATGCAAAAGAGTATTGATACTTTAACTTGGGGTATAAAAGAATTTGGCGATGTAGAAAACATAAGTAAGAATCCTAGAGATGCTGGCTTAATTAGCTATCATCATGCTAGTTCAGAATTTTACTCAGATGAGTATAAGGCGGACTATTTCGAAGGATTAACTGATGAAGAGATTGCTGATAAGTATGATACTCCAGGTAATGGGGTATCACTTATTGGAATGGCCGAGCACGATATTCTTTACTTATTAAGAGGACTACATGCTACCGGTAAAGATGAGAATGGTACATACACAGAGCAACTAGAACTTAACTCTTTAGGATTTCCTAAGCTTATTCCATTCGATCATGTTTGGAATAGATTAGCAAGAACTCTTCAGAATACAAGAACTATTGATGGGGTGGAAGGTACTAACATCCCGGGCATGTTACAAAAGATTGAAGCTACACCTATTAATGATTCACTACACTTTGCATTAAAGCAGTTAACTAGGAAATTAGGTCCTGTAAATACAGAAGGTATGTCAGAGACCAGAATGTGGTCTCAGTTCTATCAAACATTTAGTAAGACTAATATAGCATTGATCCAGGCTAATGTTAAGACAGATACTTTTACTATTGATAGAGAGACTGGTGAAAAAGTTGATATCAGTTCTAAGAAATATACAATTCTCATTGGTGAATCTGGTGGTGATCATAGTAGCATTAGAAGAAAGTGGAACAATGATTTTAAAGCATACTCTATCAGTCCATATGTATTTAAGAATAAAGATAACATAGCAACTCTAGATATTAAGGCAGTATTAAAACGATTTGATAAGACTCAAGCAACTAAGCAAAGTCCAATTGCATTCCTTCACGCTATAGGTATACCTATTAGTGATAATGCTCAAATAGCTGCTGCTATAAAAGAAGGTTATGGATTAGGTTACATCTATGATAATCTTAAGGCATTAGATGCTGCAGGTGAGTTAGTACAATCGATTGACGATATGGTAATGACTCCTGTAGAAATGATGGATAGAGTTACTCCAGATCAAGCTAACCAGGTTGGGCGTCTGAACGAGTTAGCTCTTCTTGAAGCTCAATACTCAGATCAAAATACAAACTTTATGAGACAGAATGCTGAGGGTAATACTCAGTTTGAACATAGTCTCAACAATACTCTTACAGTTATAGTTAATACTATTAACGAAGCTAATTCATATGATGAGGTAATCAGGTTACCATATATGGAGTTTATGAATGTGGATAAGAATCCTCAAATGAAATCTTCTATTTGGTTACAATCGATATTCAATAAAGATGAGAAGACTGGAAGATTTACAACCAAGAAAAAAACTGGACAGGGTATAGATGCTGAGTTCGTTAAGATGGAACTTAAGAATCTTAGTGGTGTAGCAATGTTCGAAGATGGAAACAAGGTTGATGGTGCCGGTACAGCTTCTGCTAGTGCGGATGAGTTCACCAAGATCTTAATGGATTTCCACATGTTAGTTTTAAAAGGAATGCCCGAGTTAATGAGGCATGCTGATAAAGGAACTTCATTCTCAGTATTTCTTAATGCGGTATTCCCAGATCCTACTAAACCTAAAGGTCAAAATCTTTATGTAAAGACTGAAAACTTTGCAGACAATAGTGATTACAATGAGGGGTATAAACAAACTGTAAAGTTGTTAATCCCAAAAATCTCTACAGAGCTTGAGAGAATAAATATTCTACGCGAGTATGAGAAGAAGGGTATTACTAACTACGATTTCAAATACATGAAGGAAGGTCAAACTTTCCAGGCATTTGATGACGTTCTTACAAAAGAGACACAAGCTAAAATACTTGCTATTCCTATAAATACTACACTTGAGGATTACTTATTGAATAATCCTAATGGTGCAGCATTAGAGGCAAGTATTAATAAAGAGATCATTGCTTACTTCGAAGATCAAGTTAAGAAGGTAGGAGAGATCATGCCTGAAGTAAAAGGTAAGAAGTTCATGAGCTCTGATGTGATCAGTAAGATTAGAGGAGCTGCTAGTAATACTCTTTGGGAAGGTCAGAAATTAGATGAGTCTAAGAAGAACGAGCTAGCTGAAAATGCGGCCATCACTTCTTTTGTAGTTAACTCTTGGATCCATAATATTGAATCGATTACTTTCCTATATGGTGATTTAGCTTTATACAATCACCAGAAGGAAGAGTTCCACAAAAGAAATGCGGGTATTGCATCTACCGGTAATATCTACCGTACAGATCGTGCTATGAAAAACTTTGTTAACAACAGGTTAACAAGAGGATATGCTGCAAAATTAGGACTGCCTCAAAAAGCATGGGATGGTACTTTAGACACGGCAGTGTTAGCAGATGTAGAAGTTCAATCGGTATATTACGATGAATACATAGAAGCTATTGAAGAAGATATTAGAAAAAGATTAACCGGTGCAGTTCAGAGAATAACTGATGAGACTATCAAGGCAAAAAGACTTAGTAGTTTAGAAGATGATATTGCTAAAGCAACTAATGCTGCTATAAAACCTTATGATATAGAAGAAGAAGGTAATGCTCAAGCTTGGCTTAGTTTTGATTCTTATAGGATACTTGTTAATGCTGAAGGTAAGTGGACAGATCTACAAGAGAGTTTGTATCAAGATATAATTGCCGGAAAAAAGAAACTTAATCCAGAGGATGTACATGATTTCTTTCCTGTACAAAAGTGTCAGTATTGGGGACAACTTAAAACTGATAAGTTACCAATCATAGGATTCCATAAGTATTCTATGTTCCCATTAATACCTACAGCTATTGAGGGTACTAATCTAGAAATCATCCATAAGAAGATGATGGGTCTTAAACCCGATGGTACTATAGATATGAATACTGCTGTAGACTATGTGACCTTTAAATCAGGATCCAAAGTAAGTACTATCACTAAAGACGGTAACCTGGATAAACTTTATTCAGATAACAAAACTCGTACTGTAGATAATACAAACTTCACTAAGAATACTATTTTCATGGAGTACCTTAAGAAACAACTTGAGGTAGCACCACACTTTAAAAACAATGTAATCTTCTCTACCCAACTTCGTAAGTTAATCGAAGATGGATTAATGGAGGGAGGAATTCCTACTGATTATCCTACAACTGATTCCAAAGAAGATATCAATGATAGAATTGCTTCATGGAATGCATTAGGATTAAGTAAGGATGAACTTAAAAAGTTTAATGATCTTGAGAGAAGTGGAAAAAATAACTCTGAATATCAAGCTCTATATAAGAAAAGAGAGGCTGCTAGAGTTAAAGTTTCTAGAAGATATGCTCTTGTTATTGATTATGAAACTAACATCCGGGAATTAACTGAACGTAAAAAACAGGAGTTACTTGAAGAGGCTAATTGGACTATTGGTTCAGATGGTGTTCCTACAGGTAACTTAACTGATCTACTCAAGTTTGTTTCAGATGAACTTAAACGCCAGGACTTATCAGACCATGAGATTGATTTCATCAAGGTGGATAAGAATGGTAAGTTACTTTATGACTTATCAATGTCTTTGTCAGCAGATAAGATTGAGCGCATGCTCAATGCTATTGTGATTAAGAGATTGGTTCGTCAGAAAGTAACAGGTGAAGGACTTATTCAAGTAGCCGGAACCGGTTATGAGAATATAGAGCGTTTCAAAAATCCTACTAATAAAGATCTTAAGAAGTACAGAGGTACTAATGATCTTCCTTCTTACCATAGAAATTATGATAAGAATGGTAAGGTGATCAACACTGCTGCAATGAAAGTTAAGATTGCTATGCAGGGTGGTTTTGAAAAACTATTAACTGATGAAGATGTAATAGAAAGATCTAGAGATAAAGGTATCACTAAGATTAAAGCTCTTAATGAATTACTTCAGGAAGATGCTTGGTTAGATAAGGGAGAGAACAGACGTATGGTTACACTTGTTGGAGTACGTATTCCAGTTCAAGGATTAAACTCTATGGAGTTTATGGAAGTATACGAGTTCTTACCTAAGGAAGCTGGTAACATTATCGTTCCTCCAACTGAGATCGTAGCTAAATCGGGATCTGACTTTGACGTAGATAAGTTAACTATCATGATGCCTAGTATTGGAAGATATAGAGGTAGACCTAAGTTGAATCTCAGAATGAAAGTTACTGAGACTAAACAAGAGTTAATGAAAACTATGGAGAGTATAGTTAAGGCTCGTAAAGAGTACTCAGACAAGCTTGAAGATGAGTTTGATAAATTATTCGAAGCACACTACTTTAAAGAACTAACTCCTCAAGAGACGGCTATTATTGCTCAACTTAAGAGAGAACGTAAAGATCGTAGTAAAGAGATGACTACTGAATTGAATGATTTAATGGATAGATATAATGCCCTTGGCAGATCTACTCCAGATACAATCATTGCTAGAATTTTATATTTAAGTGCTAAGATTTCTACTTCGTTTCAAGATTATCAAGATAATGTTTACCAATATACTCTAACATTCTCTAAGGAGAAACAGAAAGAGTTTAAGGCACCATTCTTAGCTGAGATTAAGAAGATGAATGAGGCTATTGATGATATACAGATGAAGATTGGTTCTCTATCTACCAAAGCTATTGAGAACGATCTTATCAAAAACATTGGAGATATGTTAGCATTACCAGAGAACTTTGCTAAGTTAATTCGTCCTAATGATACTGACTTAGTAAAAGGATTAGCTGATGATCTAGCTGCAGATGTTCTGAAGTATGATAGATTTAAACCACTCAATGATGGAGTTCGCACCTTCCAAAAAGGAAGTAAGGTCACTAAGATGATCAGTCCTACTCGCGTGCTTGAGATCTCTTATAACATGTACAAGCACACTTCTAATAATATAGGTAAACAAACCTTAGGATTAGGAGCTGTAGATAATACATACAATACACTATTTAATAGGATTGGTGCTTATATGAATCCTGGAGTTGGAATGACTCCTACTGAATATGAGAAGACAGTTGAAAGAATTAAATATGCAGAATCTGTAGGTATGAAAGCAGATAGAAATGACTTAATGGATGTAGCTGCATATAGAAGGCAAACTATTCTTATGCCTCATAACAGTTACAATGTTAATGGTGATCCAGCTATTTCTTTATCTCATTCATTAGACGCATATGGTGAGAATAATATCTCTGATGTAATCTCACAATTACTTAATGGTTGGGTGGATATTGCTAAGGATGCATGGATCTTTAATATTCAAGGTAACAAAGAAGTTGCGCCAGTATTGCTATTCATGATCCAGGCAGGTGTTCCATTTAAGACTGCTGTGTACTTCGCATCTCAACCTTTGGTTAGACAGTATGTAGAAGAACAGAAGAAGGCTAAGAGTACATTTGCTGGCCCATTAGATAAAGATCCAGGACATCCAAACTATTATAGAAATGCAGCTCGTAAAGTTGTATTAGGTGATGAGAAGAATGGATTCGGATTTGGTGCAGAACTCAATAGCAGAACTGCTAAAAGTGCAATCTATGAAAAGACTCTAGCATTAACCGCTAGCCCTGAAAAAGATGGCGCTCTTATAGAGTTCACACAAGATGCTCTTGAGAAAAATATCAAGGAGTATTCTAAGGCTCTTAAAAATAATAAGACTCCTGAGGTTAATGATATTGAGAGAGCCGCATTCTTACATTATCTTGAGATTGAAGACATGGGTAAAGCTGTGCGCGACATCAAGATGAAAATGAATGTGGATACATCTAAGTCATCTACATTATTTGAGGCTAGTGATCGTATTTTATTAATAGAACAACTTAAAAGAGATGGTAGATTCCCTACTCAAATAGTAGAGAGAATACTTAATGATTCTCCTATAGGAAGTTTCTACATACAAGATTTCCAATTAGCAATATGGAAAGATCTATTCAAACTAAGAAACCATAAAGAGTTTAACGATTTTATACTATCTAAGATTAGAGGTAATAAAATGAACAAAGATATTGAGAAGACTGGTTGGGATGAAGAAACATTTGTAAATGAGCTTCGAAATGGTCTTACTAGTTATATCTTCCAGAATGCAGTTCAAGGTTTTAGAATAGATAATCTTAAATTCTATAAGGGTATTCAAGTATCTGAAGAGACTTCTAAATTAATAGTAGGAGATAAAGTTAAGTACTTAAGTATAGGAGCCTTTGTTAAAGATGATATCCTGTACATAGATAAGAATAAACTTGCTAGTGATTTCACAAGTAAGGCTTACATAGGGCAAGAGTATACAAAGCATGGTTTAGCAAAAGTTAATATCAATGCATTTGATACTGTTGGCCAGTACCAGAAATTTGTTATTGAGAGAGAGACTCTTCGTTATACTCAACCATTTGAAAAGGTTAAGGATAGTAAAGAGTTTAAAGATTACTCACTGATATTTGGAGATAAATTAAAAAAGACATTTACTACAAAACAGATAGAAGAGAGAGCTAAGAAGGATAATACTACAGATGAAGAAGCAAAAGCATCATTAATTAGTGAGTATGCTCAGACAACTCCTGGACTACTTTACAATATGTGGTTAAGAGATAAAGCTCTGGATAATATCAACAATGGTTGGAAGATGTTCAGAAGTGAAGATACATATGCTGATCAGTTTATAAGATTACTAAGTGAGTTTAAAAAAGAACTTGGTGACAACTATGATATCATGAAGTTTTTGGGATTATCTCAAACTACAGGAAGAGAAAAGTTTACTAATCTTATGGCTGCTAGTACTTCATTAACAGCTAAAGAACTTGAATTGTATCATGAGAATTTACTTGATCTTGCTAATCCTACAGTTAAGAAGGTTGCAGATCCTGCAGATAACTTACGCATTAGCCAGTTCTTTTCAAGATTTACTACAATGGCATTTATGCAAAGTGGACTTAACACTAAAGGAATTTATTCTTTAATTAGAATGGTTCCTCAGGATAGTTTTGTACGACTTATGGATGCCCCAGTTAATGCATATATTAAACATCTTAATAGCACTGTACTTGAAGATTACTATACTAAGTTCATGAAACAAAATAGTAAGGTAGATACATCTGATGAGGCTTTTGATGAGAGCGCTACACCTAAGTTGGTAAATAAACCAGGTAGAACTCGTTACCAGAATTATGCTTCAAATATGACCCTTAGTGAGTCTGTTAGGATAAATAATAAGAAAGAGAAAAAAGCCGAAGGTAAAAAGGTAATACCTGACTTTGCCGAGCTAAAAGTAATAGATGACACTATCTCTACTTACAGTATTGAATATGGTAAAGAAGATAAGAAGACTAAGTCTATTAAAGTAGGATTTACCAAAGAAGAGGCTGAAACTCTAGCAAAACTTTATCCTAATAAGATCTTTGTTTATAACGGAGCCTTTACTCAGAATAATGCAATAGGTAGAGATAGGGCATTTGCAGATTCTAAAGTTCCAAATGCATACCCTCTTATTGTAGCAGAGTCTTTTGCCGGCGATCTTTCATCGGAGTTTAAAGATATACCATTACAAGATGGTGTAATGACCATATCTCCAAAGGCAAAGAAGGCTATTGATGATTCTATAAAGGGTCTTAAAGACCTATTCAATAATGGGCAAGGTGGATATACTGGTATAGTATTTAATGAATCTGGTTATGGTCAGTACATGATTAATCGTGGCCCAGATGCAAAAGTTATAACTGCTGCACAGTATAAGAATCTTGTAGAAAGACATAAGGATTTTATAAGTAAAAAACCTAATTCTCTAGCATTAAATAAATGGGAACAGTTTCAAAAAGTTATGTTTGAGAGGTGGAATAATGTAAAAGAAGATCATCCGGGCCAAAAAACTTTCATATATTTGTCTAAGGAGTTATTTAAGAATTTTGGTTGGGTTAATCCTAATTCTGCGTCTAGTCATGTAAAAGCTAAAGAAGTGGTGGAGACTATACAGAAAGACCAACCTATCAGTGATGCTTATGTAATGGAACAACTTTTAAAATGTTTTGGTTAAGATGAGTTTATGTCCAAATAAAAGATCTCCAGAGTGGATAGCTTTGGAAAAAAGTGTAGGCCGAGTTGAGGCCATAAGAGATTGGCTTGAGAATGATCATAAGATCAGAACTCCTGAAGAAGTAACATCAAAACTTAAACAACGGGCCCAACCACAGAAATCTCTGGCGGGGTTAGAACAAGAGCTTGTTGATGGGTTCTTGAAAGACTTTAATATAACTGTTACTGAGTATAACAATATGAAAGAAGATTTAGGTCTAGATGCATACACTGCAGCGGATCTACTTACTAAAGCTATTGCTTACCAGAAAGGACAATCAATACTTCCGGAAGTAGCCTACTTTGCATACAGCATGTTAGGTAAAGAGAACAGTAAGATACGTTCTGAGATGAGATACTTCATTCATGGATGGGACAAATATCAAGAACGATATGATTACCATAAAGATACTGTACGTAATATTGAGGGATTTATATCCAATAAAAAAGAGTGGATTGACCATATTCGCGACAAGGTTATAGTAGACTTCCTTACTGAGAAGATAAAAGATTACTACAAAAATCCTACAGAGTTCAAGAAAGAAATGGATCGTAGATGGGTTAAGAGTGAGATAGACGAACTAAATAAGCCATCTACTATCTGGGAGAAGTTTATTCATATGATTGAAAACTTCTTAGCTAAGTTCTCTAGCAAGTATAAAGGTAAAGATTATTCAACAAAACTTAATAATCTTGCTACAAGTATAGCAAGTGAAATATTAGATAAGAACTACACCTATTTTGATTATAATCTAGGAGAAGAACAGATCCGGAAACAATATAATGAGACAATAATGACCGATCCTTTTGCTAAGGAATTAGTAGAATATGGTCAGAAACTTGGTTTAGTATTAACTGGATCACTAGCTTTAAGAAGAGCTGGTACAGTATATAGAACAGCTAAAGAGAATCTTCATGATATCGACTGGGTAGTTCCTTTTGATCAGTTTGATAGTGATAATAATCGAAGTATACTCAGAGAGATTGAATCTGCTCAAGGTTTGGATAAGAATGTTGCTGCAATGATTGCAACTCCTATGGTTAAAGAGCTTGACTGGTATAAGGATATTTTAAAAGACTATCCAAGTATGCAAATTTTTAATGGATTCTATGGTAATGAACACGATAAATATGAGACTTTAACTGTCCAGGCAGTTATTGATGGTCAGTTTCGTGAATCAGATGGTACACATGAAGAAGAAGTTAGTTACAATAAGAAGAATCCTGAGACTAAACAAATAGAAAAAGTTACAGAGACAGTAACTAAAGAGCATAAAAAGGGAGATTGGATTCATGATACCGGTTATATGGTTGACTTTTTTATCCGATTAAAACCTAAACAAGAGGAGCATGAGAATTACTTTAAGTTATGGAAAGAGATTATGATCGCCAAACTTAAAATGGGACGTGCTAAAGACATGATAGATTGGAAGGCCTTTGTACCTTATACTAAGTCCAAAGATTCATTTAACTTCAACTATAAGGGTTTTAGACACCTTAATTATGAAGATACCGGTGGTATGCTTCATGATTCTAAATCTGATCCAGTTGCTTATATGAGAGCATCACCTGTACAAGAATCTTATAAACAACAAGCCGAAGATATTATTCAACAAACACTAGGTTCAGTCTATGGATTTAAAAAGGGGGATATATCCCAGACAAAGCTTAATAGTCTTAATGATAAACTTAGGAGACTAAACAACAGCGATGTACCTTGGCAGTTCAGATTATCTAAATCAGGTAACTATTATCTTGCTGGTCACAATTTTGGTAATGTACTTCATAGTGATTACTTCACACCTAATTGGAAGAGTACATCATACTACAGACCAGATCGTAATAATCTTATGGGTCTAGCAATAGATGACATGGATAAGTCTGAGGTACTTAACAATGATGTAACTGATACAGATAAGAGCAATGAGATTGTTCGTACAATGGCTGAAGCTTTAGCAACAGCTATTCCTGGTATAGATTTTCAATTTATTACTCCAGAACAAGCTGTTAAGTTTACTGAAGGATTTGCCAACCCATGGAAGGATGAACCTTCATTCTTTGTTGGTAATACTGTATACTTTGTAGGTCCAAACTTAAGAATGGATATGGCAGTCCACGAATTTTCTCACCCATTACTAAGAGCTATTGCTAAGTCTAATCCTAAACTATTCAGTAACTTATTTACTAAGTTAGAGAATACAATTGAGGGGCAGGCTATAATTGAAACTGTAAGAATAGATTATGCTAAAGATTATCCCGAAGATAGTGACTGGTTTAAAGAAGAGTGTCTTGTTAGATCACTTACTAAGTCTGCAATGGCTATACAAAATGATACTCCTAAGTCTTCTGGATTTGTAAAATTTATAAAGGATCTGCTATTCAATATTAAACAGACACTACGTAGAGTCTTTGGTCAAAAAGTAGATGTATCTAAGATAGATGAGAATACTAATTTAGTTGATCTTGCTAAGATCTTAATGGGTGATGGAGTATTTAAGATAGATGTAGATGTGTTTAAAAAGGATAAAACTTTTGATCGTGTTGCATTTTTAAGAGAGCAACAACAACACCTTAATGAAGCAGAAACTATTGATGAAGCTGAGTTAAAATCTATTATAATTCGTTGGTATAACACGGTGCTTAAACAAACCGATATGATCAAGAAGAATAGAAACTACTCTGATATGGCCGATGTTATAGGTGATGAATATAATATGGGAGACTTAAGAGGCATGAGTGCTAACTTAAGTAAGTATGCTAAAGAACTTACTGAAAGATTTAGTGATATCCAGGATGAGATTAAGTTCAATAAAGATAGATCTACTGCATTTGTAAATGCATTATTCCGATTAGATGATATGATTAATAAGATTAACAAACATATGGATGAGATTAAAAATAATCCAGATGATATAGGTAATCTCCACGATGCATACTATTACAAAAACTTCATAAAGTATTGGGATGAATTAGCACAAGAAACTCAAACAGCTTTTGCTAAGAATACACCTAAGTTAGGAGCATCATCTGCTCTTAGTAGTGTAGTTGATAGAATCCGTACTAATATTAAACACAGTAATGCTATTGCTGTAGAGCTATTCAGTAAAGGTGGCGCAGAAATATTCTATAAGCAAATGGAAGACATTGCTGAAGATGTTACTCGAGGATATCTTGAACTAATTGATGACCTTAAAAGTAGAGGAGCATCTAAAGCTATCATTGATGCTCACTATAAAGAGTTCAGAGGTATGGATGAACCCGAATATGAAGTATTTAAAGCACTACAAGAAAGACATAATAATGGACTACTTACAAAACAAGAAGAAAAAAGATACCAAGAACTTAGAAGAGAAAGTTTCAAAGGTAATGAGATTACTAAAGATAAAATGCTCGCGGCACTCAATTCAGAAATGGAAGACGCCAACCCATTTAGCTCCTTCCTCGAAGGATACTTGTATAACCCAGACCCTATTGTGGGCGGACTTGCGCTCTATGTCAAGAATCAATTAAATGATGTACTTACTCTTAATCAAGTTAAAACTAATGCATTTATACAAGAGATAGGTCCACTTTTAGAATCTGCAGGTTATAATCCTAGTAATGTATCTCAGCTTATGGGAAAAATAGGTTATGAAGCTACAGAAGGTTATGTAGATGAAAGTGGTACTTTTGTAGATAGAGAGATTTATAGATTTAAGAATCTTCATTCTGGAAAATTAGATGGTAAAGATTATGAACATGCTCAGAGAGATCTTCAGTTTAAGATAGATAAAGCTCAAGCAGATTACAATGAAACCGGTAGTGATGAGGATCATATAAAATTATTAAATCAGGTTAGTGAGTTACAAACTCTTAAAACTAAATATCTATATCAACAATATGTTGATACATTTTATGAGAGAGAAGCTAAGTTAGAGGCTGTTGTTAATGCTGAAGGAGTACCTATTGGTAAGATAGCTCTCTCATTACTAAAAGGAGTTTTTGAACGAATTAGTAAAGAGTCTGAAATCATTAACTCCGAGATGGATGATCTTGATGATAACCTTACTGAAAAGATAGATGATATCTGGAGAGATTATAGAACTCTTCATTCCAGATATGATCTTAATCATAATCTTAAGGTTGGTATCCCTTTACAGATAGCTGAGGCTTTGATTAAATACAGAGAAGATTCATCTGAGTTTTATGAGTGGAAACCTAAAGAAAAAGTATTCAATGAAAAGTTAGCTAAACTTGAACAAGAACTTCTTGACCAATGGTCTATTGAACCTGTACCCGGACAAGAATTTGACGAGTGGTTTGAAACAATGAGAAATAAGTGGATCGAAAGAAACACTAATGTATCTATTAAACCAGAGTTCTATATTGAAAGGCAACGTATTCTAGAAGGGATTAAAGATATTCAAGATAAGATTAAAGAAGAATATAGATCCCGTAAAGAAGGTGAAGTAAGAAATGCATTAAAGAAAAAAGGATTAACTGATGCTCAGATTGAAGATCAGTTAGAGGAAGAGATGTTGAAGGTTATACCAGACGTTAGTGCTCTATATGAAAAAATGTTTAGCATCACTAGTTTATTTAGAGATCAAGATGGTGAAACTAATGCTGCTAACATGAGTCCTGAGACTATTGCTCAAGTAAGGGCATTAGAAGATGAAATTATTGAGGCAAAAGAATTAGTTAGTGTTAAGACTAGTGGTCTGAATAAAAAAGAAACTAAAAGATTATCCACTTTATATGATATTAAAAAGAGTGTAGGATTATCTCAAGCAGAAGAGGCTGAACTAAGAGAATTGAAGGCTATTAAAAGTAAAAGTGGTCTAGGTGCAATACTAAAGAAACAACTTAATGGTCTCTATGCTGAACTCAGCAATCTACAAACAAAGGAAGCCACTGAGTATTATGTGGACGAGTTTAATAACTTCTTAAGTAAGATACCAAATCTTGATCTAGTTAGAAGTAAGATTGGTGATAATACCATTACTAAGAGAGATGCTAATCTTGCTCTTGAAGACGATCTCATTGATAATCTTAAAGAACAAAGTCCAGAATTCGAAAAATGGTTTAATGAAAATCATAGGAGAGTTGGAAGATGGGATGAAGATAATAAGGTTAATTATGAAGTATGGGAAAGAGTTGGTGTATGGTCTGTATCACGTCCTAATGATGAAAACTATTTAGAATCTGTTAAGGTTATGAATAGAAATGGAGTTGAAGAGACTATCTATAGAATGCCTAAAAGGGGTAAATATACTAGTAAGTTTGTAAAGAAAGAATATTGGACCGGTTATAACCCTACTACAGATAAAGTAGAAATTGTTGTAGGAGAACATAAAGATAACAAAGGTAATTGGTTACCTAAAGATGTTCCAGGTAACCCATTCATTAACCAAGAGTACAAAGCTTGGGCAGCTAGTGATGATCCTAATGTAAAAGTATTAGAGGCATTAAAGAAACAACATCTCAAGAATCAAGAAGGTCTACCATATAAGAGTAGATTGTATTTAGATATTCCTAGGTATCGTAAGAATAACTTGGAGATGCTTCAATTGAAACAAGCTCAGAGAACTCTTAAGTCTGCTACACAAAGTCATTTCCCTTTCATAGAGAATATAATAGGAAGGATAAGATTGTTTTATAAAAACCGCCAAGATAGATTTGAGGAAGGACTAAACTTTAATGAAGAACTTGAGAAGGATTATAAATTAGTTAGAGCAGATATGTTTGGTAATGAAACTGCCACTATTCCAATAACTGGTTTATATAATATTCCTATTACAGATACCTCTACTGATATCCTACACTCTATGATGAAGTATGCTTTATCTGCAGATAGGCAAAAGAAGCTTATAGAGATTAGTCCTGTTGCTAGAGCAATCCAAGAGGTTGTTTCAGATGAAGGAAAAGGTCCTAAGAATTGGGATTCCATTGATCGTTATAACTATATCCATAGAAATACAGTTAAGTTCTTGAATAAAGAAGGTCCTTACATTCGAAAGAATGCAGTGAATAACTTTATTGAGAGAGAGTTTGAGGGTAAGAATAATAAAGGAATGTTATCAGATACACCTTGGATTAATGGATTATCTTCATTGATATTTAAGAGAGCATCTTTTGGATTCTTCGCATTGAATATTCCTTCTGCACTTAAGAACGCTCTAAGTGCTCAGTTCCAGTCATTGATAATGGCTGTTGGTGGAAATGATATGAGTATAAAATCTTGGGCTAAAGGCGAATCATGGGCATTTAATGCTATGGGTCATGTTAGTTTTGAACTATATAATCGTCAGACAAAAACATTCCATGTTCAGATGATGGATACTTTTGATGTTATTGAAGGAAGATATGAAGAGAAATCTACTCAATATATGTCAAGAACCCTAGCTTCAGATACTGCAAGTATGAGTTGGTTATATAACTTCCGTAAATGGACAGAAGATCAAGCTACTGTACAGATGTTTGCAGGTATGATGTATTATAAGAAGATTATGATGGCCGGCAATGAGATCAACTACATGGATGCATGGGAAGTACGCGATGGTCAGATGTCTCTTAAAGATGGTATTGATATTCGTTGGGGTAATATTCCTACAACTTATACTATTAAACAAGGTGATACTTTAGAATCTCTTGCAGATAAATGGAGTATGACTAAAGAAGATGTAGCTAAGGAAATAGGTACCGACTTAACAGAAGGTAAAGAGGTTAAAATTGATAATAGTAAGTTCAAAAGATTCAAGAATAAAGTTCAACAAAAACTAACTCTTGCCAATGGAGCCTATTCACAATTCTCACAACCAGAAGCTGGACGTTATTTAGCCATGAGATTCATTAGCTTCCTTAAGAGATACTTTACTACTATGTTTATTAATAGATGGGGTTTCCGAGGTAAAGTTGGAAGTGCATCTCCTAGAATGAACTTAGGTTTAGGTGAATTACATGAAGGATATTATGTTACTGTACTTAAAACTATGAGTAGAATCTTTACAACAGATCCTAAGTATTTAGCATTTATGACACCTAAGGAAAAACAAGCTTGGGGTAAGTTCTTATTTGAGATTGCTGGCCTAATAGCTATGACTTCTATATTAGCTCCAATGCTTGGATGGGATCCTGATGATCCAGATCGTTATGAAAAATTAAGACAACGAAGTGGTCCAATGCCATTCCTTGGATTAACTGCAGAAGATCCTGAACATCCATTTAATACTGCAGGATTCCTAGAGAATCACTTATTGAATCTTGCTTTACAAGTGCGTGCAGAAAATGAGTCTTTTGTACCATGGCCTAACTATGGTTTGGATGATTATACTGCTATGTTAGATTTCAAATCGATATCTACTGGACCTACTATTAAAGCATATAAGGAAATCTTCACTTCACTTTTAGGTGCAGCTACTGGAGATCCTGGTGCATACTATAAAAAAGATGCCGGTCCGTATATTTGGCAACAAGAAGGTTCTGCTAAATTCTGGAATCAGTTTTTCAAATCAATGGGGGTAACTGGTGGTACAACAGACCCTGTAAAGACTATTAAGAATGCTCAAAGTATTAAAGTAAGAGGTAAATAATGTATGAAGATATTAGTTTTAGTACAATCCATCCACAAATTTGGATATGAAGAATTAATCAAAGTCCAAAGAGAGACCTGGGATTCTATTCCACATCCGGACGTAACTGTTTTCTACTACATTCCTAACGAGGAAAAGAGTGGAATCATTGATAATGAAATCTACATTAAAGATGATACTTCCTTTAAACACATGTTTAGACATCTAGTAAGTGCTTTTAAATATGTTATTAATATGGAATGGGATTATATAGTTAAGATTGATAACTCAACATACCTCAATAAGGTAGAACTAGTAAAACTACTTACCAATAAACCAAGAACCAAGTTCTATGGTGGTATGGTATATAAAGGATCTGAACAACAAGAAATATTACTTTGGGGAGAAGCTGTTGCTTATTCGAGAGATTCTGTACAAAAATTAATAGACATACACTCACTTTATAGAAATGATATTATTGGTGTAGATGATGGTATGTCTGGAGCATTATTAAGAGAATATGCTAATTGGGATACTACTATGGAATTATGCGAATTTTATAAAAATACTGCAGAAACTATTCCACTTTGCCATGCTTATAGATGTGCTAATGATGAACCAGATAAGGTTAATGAAAAGTGGAATTATGACGTTACTCAACCAATATGGAGAGAAGGTGCTCCAGAATATAAGTTCAGATACGAGATTACTGCTATGCGCGAGATTCATAAACAACTTATTGGTATATGAGAATACTTGCTCTAGTAATGTCAAGCAAGACTCAACAATATCCTGAGCTTGTTAAATGCCAAAAAGAAACTTGGGACTCTATTGTTCATCCTAAGGTTAATACAATTTACTATTATTCTGGTGAAGAGAATTCGAAGTTTGCTAACGAATGGGTTCTGAAGATTCCTGAAGGTCATGGATACTTCTATGAAAAGACTATGCTCGCATTTAAAGAAGCTTTAAAACTACCATGGTGGGATTACATATTTAAGACTGACAACAGTGCATATGTACATAAAGCAGAACTTGTCCGGTTAATAAAAGGAAAACAACAAAGCAAGTACTTCGGCGGACATCTCTATCTCACTCAGAAGACCACAGGGGATTCGTTCCTTTGGGGCGAAGGATTCACACTATCCAGAGATCTGGTTAAGTATCTAGTAAAAGAGTTTGATGAAAATACTGAACCACGTCACGGGGTAGAGGATGTATACATTGGAGCTATACTCAAGAACAAGATTCAATGGGATACCTCTATGATGATTCATGAGTATTGGAGATCCAAAAAACTTCCTCTATGTCATGTATACAGATGTAAGAATGATAATGACCCACTCAACCATTTTGATGATGCAATTAAAGCAATGAGATTAATCCATAAACAACTACACCATGGCAAAGCAAACAACAACAAGTAGTCTTAAAGTTAAGACTAAGAAAAAGAACAAAGGAGTGCATGCGAAATCTAAGTCCTCCAGTAATAAAAATAGTAAAAACTATAAGAAGCCTTATGTAGGCCAAGGCTAACGAGGGGTAGAAAAAAAAGGGTACGTTAGTACCCCTTTCTTTTTAATTGTTCTTCAACTTCTTGGTCCCTAAGTGTTCTGTATAATTCTTCTTCGGTTAAGCCCGTGAGCTCTCTGATATCCACTTTGAACATCTTTACCGGATCTTTACTATATGATACTAAAGCAACTTCAAGAAGTTTACTTAAATGGTGTATATATACTTGTTCACCATTATAAAACGCTTCTAGTGTTTTCATCTTTTTCTTTTTTTACCATTCTCATCACATGTTGTACATGTAATATTTCTTTCTGGTGACCCTCATCTAATGTATCAAAAAGTACTTTAGGAAATTCTTGTAAGGCCATATCTGGACCATAACTCATTACACCTGTACAATTGAGACATATTGAAATATCACCCGGTTGCGGCTTCTCATCATCTCTTGTTGAGCTTGCCATATCTATTTTATAATCACAATAAGGGCAGTGATCTTCTCCCATTTTGGTTGGTTCTCCTAGTTTTTTCATATTATTTATGGCCATTCTTCTGTTTGAGTTAAGTATGAAGATGCTGTTAGGATCATATCCTTATAGAATTCCAACTGTGGTTGTAATTCACTAGGAATAATACCAGGATACATCTCCTTAAGACTTTTCAATTCTTTGCTAGCATATGCATACATCTCCTTGGCAATCTTATTTAATTCCTCATTATTATGGCATTTTACTTCTTTGTAGAATTCATCAGCCATTTTTAAATGTTTTAAAATAATCCGCTTAATATCCAGTATAAAACTCCAACAACACCCATAAGAAGAGCTATCAGACAACCCATTCCGGTTCTCTGATCTATCTCTTTCTCATATTGCTTATATTCTTCTTCTGTCACTATGCTGGAATTTCTTTGTCAAGAGCAGTTAATAGGTTTAATTGTTTATCATCCTCTACTACGATGTCCTCAGCTATACCAAATTCATTAGTAATAAACCAGTGAACTATGCGCTGTTGATCCATCCATGTTGAAGGATGAGCTTTCTGTAATGCTAAGATAATATGATTATACATACTCCACAAGTTATCTTTTGGTGTACCATAGTCATATGTTGGATTCTTGAACTCAGACTTAATTATAGAGAGCTGTTCTGTATTGATAACCTCATGTTCTAAGTAAAGTCTTCCAATTAATTCAGCACGCTGTTGTACGGGCACAGTGATCAACTTCATCTTCTCTTTATCTTTTACTAGTTGATTATAGTACTGATCGGCCGTATGAACTTGTTCATCTATAGTTTTCATTGTATCCACATCTGCAGTTCCAGTATGTACTCTTCCCCAGGAACCCATTGATCCCGAGATCAAATAACTTCCCGATGAATACACATAAGCACCAATTGCACATCTGAATCTCTTAGACTTGTCATAAGAATTACTCCAGGCAAACATCATTCCCATCTCTGGATCTGCACCATAGTTTAATCGGTATGTTCCTTGAGCAATCTTTGCACCTGTATTGCATCTGTAAAGCTCTTGCTTCACTTCAAAACCCTTTGCTGCTAGAGCATTTAGGGCATGATTAATTACAAACCCGTGAGATATCACGGTATAAGTCTCTGTAGCAACCGGTAATTCGGCTCCTACAATATACTCTTTAGTGGTATTTGGAATTCTTTTTCCCATATTATATTTCTAATTTTAGTTGTCCCTTGTTTTGATTAACAAGGTTATTGATTTCTTGGTAGATTGCATCCAGATAGTACTTATCATTGACATCATACGCTGCCCAAGGTTTATCTTGATACGTATTGAAGATAGTTTGCATCCATGTTCCTGCCTCTAATTGGGCGGACCTACCATCTGTGTGCTTCTTTAATATTTGAATTCCTCTATTGGATACATAGTATCTTAATGTTGACTGAAGAGGGATTTCCAATATCTTTTCTGTTGTATAAGCTTTGGCTACAAAGCTCCATCCTCTCTCTTTAATTCTCTTCCCGCCACAATAATCATAAATGTTTCTATTGTCCAAGAGATATTTCTCCGGTGGTATATCATTGATGAAGTAATTGAACAGGGCCTTAGATACTATGAGATGACTTTTATTTTTACTTAAGTGCGTTACTTTGTGATTTTGTTGTGCCTCCCATTCGAATCTTCCTTTGCATTTGGTTTTACCATCTACATAGTGTCCGATGTAATTATTTACATCCCAGATATACATGGCTTGATAGTCCGCGTACTCCAGGGTCAGTTTAGTTATCTTCTCCCATTTTTCACATAATGCATTAAACTCCGGTAACCATTCCTTTGGGAATCTGAATGTAGCGCCGTCTGTGTTTGTTTGAAGCAGTGTGCACTCTGGTATATTGATAAGGATATCTTCAACCAACATTGTAATAACCAATTGTCCGTTGATTGTAGTACCCATTGCATAATAAGGATCATATAACCATGAGAATTGACTGTTGCTATTTCCGAAGGTTGCATTAGCTGCTTCTTTGAATCCTTCTATGATAGCCATATCTTTTTCACCAGCCGGTTTCTTCTTCTCGGCTAATCTTACTGCTACAATATCATTCTTATATACCTTAAAGAAGGATGGTCCAAGATGAGCTGGATACATTTCATTTTCACATGCTATACTTGGATACTGAGAGGCTACATCTACATCTTTTATAATGAATCGATCATCTGCCTTGTAGATTCCCTTATGGATACACTGATGAATACCACCTGCTCCATAATGAAATTCACTACCCTTAAAATTTAGTACATATGAAAAGTCTTTCTTAGTGTTATAGATTACTTTATTCTTTAACATTTCATGGAACCCTATTAAGTCCAGACTAGTGAATTTGATATAAGGGAATAGAATATCTTTGATTGGAATATTCTCCCTATGTGTTCTATATTGTTTTACTTCTTTTTTCTCTTGCCCAGTTGCATCACAGTATAATTTGAGTAGTAATTCACTACCCATTTTGGTGTTAGAATAACTATAACAACTAAGGTTATATTTATTCATTATACCCCTGCGTACATCTAGTAATGGTTTGGATAGAAGCATTAGCTTCTTTGTTGATAAAACATCGTTGATACAATACTCAATAATAGTATTAATCTCTTCCATGTTCTCTACATTATGGGTATGATGTATCGGCATCTCCTGTACATTTGGCCAATCCATTGAAAATTGTAACCACTTAAGGCTAGATCTTCTTGCTGGATTATCCCAATGATTCAGTTTAAAGATATCTATCTGAGGAATATTCATCATCCATTCTGGATACTTTGAAAATTCTCTAGCATTAGATTTCTCTATTGTTTCCTGTGCAGTAGTATAGATTGCTCTAGCTACTTGTTCAGCCTCCATACTTGGGTAGTTTTTATCCCTCATTATGGATTCAGTAATCTGCGCATCAAATGCAAGACCATTGAATGAGATATGCATCTCTTTGTTTTTCTTATTCTGCTGCAGGAACTTCAGGAGCTCCGGTAAATCATTCCTAAGTCTATGTATAACAAAAATCTTGGTTTCATCTGTCTTAAAGTGTGTGAATACACCTATAAAACAGTTGCTCAAGGTTTCATAATCCATTACCCAATGATTCATACTAATTAGATTAGACACAAAAGGGTAGACTTTTCAGCCTACCCTTTAATGTATGATTTATAATAGCCTTAAGGCTGAAGTATCTCGATTTTTTTCTCTGGAACTTTTATGATCTTAGAGTCTTCTAAGAATTTCTTGAAATCATAGGTATCTGCATTAACTGCAAACATCTCTACAATATTAATTATTTCTGCTTTTTCTGGAACATAGTACTCTTGAAAAGTTTCTATGGCCTTTCTTTCTTCTCTATATGGAACACCACTTGGTCTCTTTACTTTGGACGCAATTGGATCTCCATTATCATCCAACTTAGGTAATAAGTGGAATGACTCTTTTGTTGTTTTTGACATTATGACTAACACTTTTGATTGTGGGTCATAAATCCCTTCACTATAGGGACATTCATTTGATATAGGCATTAGCCTAAATGTTTTTGATTCTCCCCAAATAGAGGATACAATAATCATGGATTTGTTGGTTGTACTCATAATTTTTATTTAGGTACAAATTAAGTGATTTGTCTCCGCATTTCCAAACTTTTAACTGTTGCTTCTAGAGTTTCTTTCTCAAAGTCTGGTTTATCGCACAATTCTCCTACATCCTTAAGGGTTTTCTCGCCCACAAGTAATATCTGAGAATACATTCCATAATACTTTTCTGGATTAATAAAACTCTCTATGTATGCATAGTTAGGGCTATTAGTTCCGTAGAAGTTTTTGATTTTTCTTTTGTGATCTGCACTGAACTTAGAATAACTTCCTTTTAGAAAGTTGTTCCAGTCTTCTTTGTATTGTGAGAGATCAAAGATATAAACTGCTTTTTCATCAGGTGTTTCTTTAAAATCATGAAACAATCTATTTCCAAAGAGCTTATGCTTCTCAAAATTTCTGAATTCTGCATCATTCCTCAGGTGGTACAAACATATTAGTTTGCAATCCTCCTTGGCATAGTTTCCTTTCCAGGATACATAAGTTTCAATTGGGACGATACTAACGCCCCTTTTTATATCCAGAGTAGGGTACAAAAATACCCTACTTTTCTGGAAATAATTTCTGTTGATATCTTTCATAGTTTTACTACAGCATTACTTGGTTAGACATGAATTTATATGGCAAAGTGTATTTCTTTTCTCTGTAGTGCCATTGAAACTCTTTAAGTCTTTTCTCAAGTTCTTGGTCCCACTTAATCATAGTTTCAGGTGTTACTTTAAACGCGTACACCTGATTGTATTTATCCACTACAATAAAGTTGAATTCGATACTCCAGTCTCCATCTTTCATAAGATCTTTAAAGTTATCCTTCACTAATCTCATGTAAATAGCCTCTTGAGCCCAATAGTTATAATAGTTCACTGTTTCTTCGAAGTCTGTAATAGTTTTACCGGTTGTCTTAAGGTCATTTACATATACCACTTTGGCATCATAATCAACCTTGATATTATCCAGTATACCTTTAAATCCAAACGGATACTCCTCTAGATCTGATTGCATAGGGATCTCATTGAATATATCAATGTTCTCCATCTCATGCTTTAATAGACCTAGTAAAGAACAGGCTCTAGAATCATTTCTAACGGCTTCTACTGCATCATTACATCTCTTAAGGGTATCAGCATCAATTAAGTCTTTACCTGCCTTTATTTTAAGGAATTCGAAGTATGACTTGGCTTCCTCTGTTACAATCTTTTCTAATCTCTGCTTATCGGTCTTTAATGACTGATGTAAATTGATTTCTTTTAGTACTTCAATAATAGTAGGTGGATATTGAGTTAAGGTGGAATCTTCTGATGAACCTTCCGTCTTATGTACTTCAAACACTTTATCTACTACTTTTCTGATACTATCACCAGGCAATGCTGCCGGCATCAGTATGAACTGTTTATCAAAGGATCCATCATCTAGTAATAGACAATGGATCACTTTACCATCTATAAGATAGCTTTCCAGTTTTTCTTCTCTTTGCTGCAGGACATAATGCCTGTAGTATAAAGATGGAGAATACATCATTTTACTCAAGCCTGAATAGCTTAAGTAAAGTTTCTTAGAGTAGAACTCGTCTTCTCTATCTTTGATATTTAATTTTTCTTCATTCATGTAAATGCTCCCGGAGTTGAATCTAATACTCCACTATGTAATGGTTCTAGTACTTGTTCTTTTGGATCCTCAACTATTTCTACTTCAGAATCCAATATATTTTCTGCAAGTGCTTGTTCAGCTTCTGGAGATAACTCTACATCTTTTACTTTAATGTAATGAGTATCTCCATTCTTTCTTATCTCTTCCATAACTAATGGCATGAGCATATTAAGATTTTCTACACTGAATAATTTTTGATGCTTAAGAGCCCCGATAATACTATCAGTACTTCTTAAGCTTTGGGTTGTACAGTTGAAGAATTTGAGTAGAGACTTAAAGTTGACGTGTTTAGAGTTGGAGTTGTTGTACAGAGTATTTGAATTACTCTTTATTAACATGAGCAAATATACGGCAGATTTTTGAAAATCACAACTTGCCATAGCCTCAATTCCTACATTTTGGTTCTCAATATCATTACTTTTCAACATTTTTTGAGTTTGGTTGTACATATCTTCTGTCATAACCACTCCTGTATTTAATCTACTAAGTATCTCATTAGATCCATATATTGATGAATCAATGATTATATTAGATATTTCAGGAAAATATTCATCTTTAATCATCCAATATGAGAGGTCTTGTTTACCATTAGACATATCCTCATCTATTTCTGATTGAGAAAACAAACAATTTTTCTTTAGATTAAACAAGTGATCTTTCTCATCTTCTGCATATTCCTGTAATCTACCATACTCATATCTAGAAATAGATACTAGCTCATTTCCTGAACTAGTTATATCTGATATGAGCTGCTCTATTGTAGAGGTATTATTATTTTTAGTAAATTCTATTTTCGTTTTACTTATTGACTTAGTTAACCATGCAATTATTCTAGATGCATCTACACCCTCATTGTAAGAATCATAATACAACATCTCATTTATATAATCACTACTCATGAATGTATGTGTAGCTTTTTCTCTGTCTTTTACTAATGCCACTTTATTATTTTGGCAGAATTGTTTCATCTTGAATCTTGGAATATTAGACTTAGGATATATCCAAAGTTTATCACCTTTACTAGGTGTATACTTCTTATGACTACATACTTCAGTCATTATATCTATAAATCGGTCTCCCTCGATAATATTTTTTACCTCATAGTTAATACCTTCTGTATTGATATCATCTATATGAATTATTTGTTTAATCTTCAACATCGGCTTGGGTTTCAAATAAGTTAGTTAATTTACTTTCAGGATCTAAATGCCTGTATTGTTCTTTGATGACATACTGAATATCATAGAAATTTCTTATCTCTGTTCTGTGCTTTAAGTGTTCAACAATATGATCTTTAAGAGTCTGAAAATGTTCTGTTGTTAACCATCCTCTAGCTAAAAGATATCGGCTAAACTCATCTCCAGTTCTTGATGATAAGTGCCACAGATCTGTATCTTCTACAAATTTTCTACTAGCTTTAGTTCTAAGATATACCATCTTATGAGAATGTCTTTTTGCTAATCTCCATATCCAATAAATAGATGCTTGTATATCACATCGATTTAATATTGCTTGTCCTATTCTGTGATTATCTTCATCATTACTAGAGAAGATACTCTCAAGAGTATTATAGTCACTTTCAGTAAGAGCAGTACCCGAATTTGCGGGCACTGCTTTAACTGGTGTAACTGTTGATGGTGAAATATTCACCTCTATATTTTCGTCTACTGTACTCATTATTTAAGTGACATTTCTACTATTTTAGGATTATTCATCATCTTCTCAAACTTCTTCTTATTACCAGCAAGTACCTTCTTAACTATGATAAATTGTAGATCGGTATTAAGAGTATCCTCATCAATTGCAAACTTTATCATACGATCTATAGTCTTTTGATAAATAGTGTGATTTTCTGCATACCATAGACTATAGTTTATTAATCTTGTAGTAAGTACACTTGCAATATCTGCGCGATAATCATCTCCTTTACCTAAGCAACTTCTCACTTCTCCTAATACATAAGTTTCATTATCATGAAGCAACATGTCTTTTGGTGTGATTAGTTTATCTAATTTGTTATTGATAAATGTAGTAAAAGTAGTACTGAATTCTAGTCCTACACTTCCTTCACCAATCATCTGGATTAATCCTAATTGCTTTGAGAAATCTGGTATAGAACTGATAGCATTAAAGAAAGTTGTAATACTTCTTGGGTTGGTCTTTACTGAGATCATTTCAGGGTGCATTAATAAGAAATTAATACAACGACTGTCGATCTTTTGAGTCTCTGCCCACTTAGCCCATACTTCAACATCACTCTTTAGATTCACACTAATGAATCGGGTTCTTTGAGCTACATCTATGCTATTAACAAGATATTCACCATTGTCTGGATTTGCAGTTAGCATAATATGCCAGTCCTTAGGTAATTTCCAAGAGATGTACTCTTGACGATCCACTAATTCCATTACTGCTTGGATAAATCTGATATCTGCACGGTTCCAGTCATCTAATAATAGAATTCCTCCTCCTGTTTTAGCAGCTATCCACTCTGGTGGGCAATAAGACATGCGCTTCTCTCCTGTAAATGAATAACCTTGTTTGGTGAATTCTTCTACGGCCGGTGCATCTATCCATTGACAATCTGTACCACCAGTAACTGTAGGAGCAGCTACTGCCTCATATTCGAAAGATTCTTCTTCAACTTCTTCTTCGACCTCTACTTCGACCGGCATCATCTTCTCTACAGGAACTGACTTCATTACCTTAATAGGTACTTTGGTTTCAATATCCTTAGTAACAAATTTACCTGCTTCCAGGACTTGCTTCTTTTGAATCTTAATCTCAAAGTCATCTACCTCTTGCTCTTCCATTACAGTTACCATTTGTTCCTCAGTCTTTTTTACCATCTTCTTTACTTTCTTACTCACGGACTTTGGTTCTGTTGTAACCATTAAGGATGTTGATCCAGATTCAGGAAGTGCTATACACATCTGATACTGCTGAACCGGATATCCGATTAGATCACCTAGTTCTTCTATCTGTGCTAAGTTTAACTTTACCATGTTTAAACCTAGCTCGTTTGCTAATTGGAGTGCTGTGCTTGTTTTACCAATACCCGATTCTCCTACTATTTCCACTGCTGAAGGAAGTTTCCCATCAGCCTGGAGATGTCTGTTATTATTGATTATATGTGTTAAGAACCCTTTAAGTTCTTCAGTATTAAGGTTTACTTGTGCTGCTTTTTTGGACATATTAATTAAGTTTAATTACCGCTCCCGGTAGATCATTATTCATTTGTGAATTACTTGATAGTACCCATAACATTTTACCTCTAGCATTTGATGGCGCTGAGCATTCTCCGTCTGTAAAATAGACTAGACAAGTGAACTTATGAAAGTTCTCATTGTAATAATCTATTACTGGTTGGAAACTAGTCCCTCCTCTACCATGAATCTTTATTTCTAGATTAGGTTTAAAAGGCTCTATCTTGCTAATAGCAGCATCGCATTGAACTACAGTTACCTCAGATCCATTCTTATGGATATGATGTACCTCATTAAAGAATTCTTCTAATTCTGTTGTACTAACAGATCCAGAAGTATCCACACCAATGAGAACATGTCTTTTAGGTTTTATCTTTAATCCAGGACTTCCTGGATATCTCTTACTTAGTTTTCTCCGTGATTTCTTTGTAAATATTTTCTGAGATCCGCCGGTAAATCTTCTCAAGTAACCTTTCCAATCAAATTTGGGTGGTTCTAAATGATCAATACCTGCTAATATTTCAGCAAATTCTCCTGGGATAGTACCTCTAGATTTAGTTACCTGATCGGCAACCTCTTTAAGAATATACTCTACCTGAGTTTTAATTAATTTCTGTGTGGCTTCATCATGTTGTTGGATTTCTCCCCAAGCTGAATGATCTGGAAGATTGATATCTTTAGATACCCCTCCTTTTATGGTGATGGTACATTGTGATTTGCCGCCTTTCATAGCTGCAGTCATAGCATTAAGATTAGGACAATTCCCTTTCTTAGATGCCTTTTGTAATTCACTATAATAGTACAATGTCCCAGCCTTTAATTTAAGATTAAGCTCAGGAAAACTACTAGGTAAAATAGGTCCTGGAGGAAGATCATCTGAATCAATATACTGATTTATCTCACAATCCATTGCTATGTTAGCTAGTTCATGGTCTGAAAGATGGTCAAAGTCAGTTGTATGAAAAAATCCAATATGAAGAAGCTCATGTTTTAATAAACCTCTCCTTTGTCTTTCAGATAATGCCTCCCAGAACTTTTCATTGATATAGAGATTGTAATTTATCCCTATAGTTCCTACACCGGCAGTTGGTACTTTATCAGTGAACTGCTTGTTCAGCATTATCAGAAACATCCCGTAGAATGCTTCCCTTAGCATCAAGTCCTTGCTCACCTTCGCCAATTCTTCTTGTCTGTTGGTCATCTTGTTTTATTTTAATTTTTACTTCTAGATCTTTAAGTAGTACTGGACTAAGGGTTACTAGCTGTTCTTTTATAAAAAACGCAGCCATTTCTAGAGTATATTGTAATGACTCTAGTGTAATTCTATTTCTAGAAGAATGCTTAGTTATTATATTCAATATGTCATGAAATTGTAACATACCATCTACCTCTACACCTTCTTGTTTTAATCTATTGTATGCTATTGGAGCATGTCTTTCCCACATTGTATGATGAGAACGACCGTGTCTTTTTAATAGCATTATGTACAAAAGATTGTTATCCATATCCAATTGATCAATGCATGATAGACTTAATATCCGATCATCATTATCATTTGAATTTAGCATTTGTAATGCTCTATAATATGTCTCTGTAGTTAAATCTTTTGGTTTCTCCATTATGGATATTTTCTTTTTGCATACTCTGACATTAGAAGGGCATCTACTAAACCATTATGAGGTACAGTAGTTCTCTCTCCAAATTTGAGTTGTTGATTAGGGAATAATCTTTTAGCTGCAACTAACGCCATTGATTTTGTATCTCTTGATACTCCACTTTTAGTTGTTGCTGATTTCTTAGTGGCTTGATCTACTCCAGTGAACATTTCTTTCTGCCAAGTTTGTGGTGGAACTTTAGTAAATGGGATAGCTAATGCTACACATACCATTTCTATTGCACCAGCTTGGTGACCTAGTGAAAACATTGCACTTTTGTTAGCAGTAAAAGGTATGATCTTTTCAAATACAACCATCCCATTACCAGCTTCATAAGGCATTAATGCATTATACAGCTCTAACATATCAAGTTCTTTACCTATTAAGGGCATCTTTATACAAACTATTGACTTAAGATTTATATCTTGAATTACAATAGCACCTTCTTTTCCAATATCAATCCCTATATGGAATCTAAGTGGATACTTGCTCTGTTTTGACATTAAATGTTTCTCTTAATAATGGGGTTAATACTTCTTTTACTTTGAACAATCCAACATCTTTTATTGAGTCAGACAGATCTTTGGACATTTTCAGATGTATCATTGGGATATCATACTTTTCTTTGTACTTTATCATAGCATCTATGCCGGCTTTATCATTATCAAACAGAGTACAAATTCCTTTATACTTAAGTTTGTATGCAGTAATTATATGTTCAGGGATTAATGTATTCTCACTATTAGGTGCTACAGCTTCAGCATTGGTATAACCCAATTTATTGAAATCCATAAGATCCTTAAGTGAACTACATATTACCAAGTATGGTGTTTTGAAAGTTAATTGATCAGTACCCTGGATATAATCCCTAATCCTGATAAATTTACATTCAGATACCATTGGTTGGTAGATCATATAGAGAGTTCCATCTGTACGAAAGTACCCGTAGATATAGTGTCTCCCAACTATGTTTAATTCTTTTATTTTACCATCTTCTTCTTTAGTCATTTTATAGGAGGCTAATGGTTTTACATTATACTTCTCTAATAACTTTGAACCTATATGATATCTAGTCCAATACTTTTGATCTAAATTAGTCCATTCTCTTGTATCACAATGTGTAACTTTATACTTCTGATGCACTTTAAACTCACTAGGTATATAGTTCTTTCCTTTATCAAGAACAAACTTATTGTAATCCTCAATGATCTTGTGTGCAGCTTCTCCCCTAGTAGTAAGATCAAACTTATACTGTACTAGAGTGATTCCATCTCCTGACTTTCCAGAAGAAAAATCTTTAAATTTGTAGTGCCCATAACTGGCCTTGTAATAAATACACATAGACGGAGTCTTGTCTTCTTCACTGAAGATGGACTTGATCTTAATGTCTTGTCCTGAGAGTTTTTCACAGTTTAAATAATACTCAAATACCCACTCTCTAGGTACTTCTGTTATCTCCGATATTAGTGACTTAGTTCTTATCATTCTATTATTCCATTTGGATATTTGTGGTTTAACATTTTAACATGATCTTCAGGAAAGGGGGCTGGAACCCAACCATCCACAGGAACTTCTCCTGTATAATCATGATAAGTAAATTCTTTACATACTTTACAGAACTCTATTATACCACCGAAATGGTTAGTATCTTGTTCTGATTCGCACTTGCACACTCTACACTGGTAGGGTTTAATGTCATCTATGTTCATTTCTCTGTAATTAAAAAAGGGTGAGTTATTAGCTCACCCTTTTGATTATTAGTCTAAATTAAAGTCTGAGTGACCCGTGGTATTTATACCAGCAGTATCTGTTTCTCCAAACTCAGTAACTTGTGTTACTTTTGCTTTTCTTATGTGTTCATCTTCTTTGAACTTAATTATCTTACTAGGACTAGCAGATAATGATTCAAATGGAACACCGGCTTTATTAAATTTTGGTAAGAATAAATCATAGTTAGTATAACCTTGTTTATTCTTGTACTCCTTACCACCAATACACCAGTTTAAATACACTCCTTTATAAGGAGCATCTTTAATAAATGCATTTATCAAACTCTCAATAGTATCATGCTTATCATCTTGAGCATCTAACCAATCTTTTCTTCCGAATGCTTGGCATAGAGTCTTAATGAATTTCAAGATATCTTGATCGCGAGATACTGGTACTTTGCGTTTGGTTTCTCCATCAGCAAATGCCCATTCACTAGCTTTTACCCAACCTACTTGACCATCGTGACGTCCTTTAGATTCATCTCCTTTATCAATGAAGAATCCTTCAAAACCTTCTTTTAGTGGTTCAGTTTCAAGATACATTCTTAAATGTAATGCTCCTGGTATAAACTTAAAGTCTTCCAGTTCTACATTTATTATTTTACATTTGTGATTTCCAGGTTGTAGAGATTTTGGAATCCCTCCGCCTTCTGTTTTGATGTTTTTCGTGCTTAACTTACTCATTTTTCTATTTTTTGGTGGGTTATTTAACTATTTCATGTGGTGCATCTTCAATAATTGATGCGATGCTACCATCTTCATTTCTTCTTATGTGAGACTCATTGATACTGAAACTGTCTGCAAGTTCTTCAACTACATACAATCCTAACAATAAATCCGCCCCGATTCTGTTTGCTCCACGCGCTAAGCATCTTGCATATAACATTTCTTTGGGCATTCTTGTCCAGTTATCTTTAGTAGTGAGGCCTTGTTTTTTAGCATCACCCCAAGTAAAGGAACATTTCTCTTCTAAACCATCTCTCAAGAACATTATTGTTGTTCTTTGATCAATTGGTTTTTCATCTCCGGGTTTTGCTATTACAGATGTTGAACCATCTGCATAAACAAATATACCATCTTCTATAGTGAAGAATTTTACTCCACCTTTTCTTAATAACGCGCCTGTTGCTTTTGCACTCAGACTTAATCTTCCCTGAATAGGTATGATATAGTGAAAGGATTGCATAGTTGCAAATCCTAACTCTTTACCCATTTGGGCTACAGTAAATGCTTCTTCCACAGTTTTTATATGATTCGGAAGTTGCTTTGAACTAATTAATGTACCTAGAAATTTTTTGAGCTCATCTTGCTCAACGGGTTTCACCCCTTCATTTACGACTAAGACTTCTTTTTTTGCCATGTTATGATAGTTTAATTATTTCATTTAACCATTGTTTCTTACTCACAGGTTTCTTCAGCATTATAGCTGCAAAATCTCTCATGGTTAACTGATCAAAAGGAAGATCAATATTTGCATCTGGTAGATCAAACTCTATTTGAGTCTGAGCCACTTGATTTTGATCATATGTCTTAATCTTTATTAACTCAGCTATAGGAATAAGATATCTGAAATTACTTGCGGCCCCAACTGGGTCAGTCTTTTCATATTCTTCCTCAAAATGAGCATTGTATTTCCATTTATATAATCCTCTATCTTCAAACTCGGGATCATTTTCTCTGCTACAAAATTCTATATACAAATCTATCCCTCTAGTTACTTCACTAGGGAATAGTCCAATATAAAGTTCTGATTTTCCAGTTGGCCTATAGGCCATCTTAGGTATGAAGAATGCATCTGGCACCCCCATTTCAACGAAAGTAGGTTGATGAAACTCTCTAAGTTTCCTAAACTTCTCTTTCTTTTCTTCTTTGTCTGTTGTTGATATACTCATGTCTTAAATCTTTTTTCTTGAGTTGGCGGTGTAGGCATCTCTGAGATTTTCATCTTAGAGAATTCTGTTCTAAAGAAACTCATACGCGTGTCACCATTACGGCATTTGAGAAAATGCATTACTAATACTGTATCATCATCTATTATGTACCGATCTGGTCCATAAAATTTGATCTTCTGATTACCTGGTCTATTAAGACCAATTACTGTATCTGCATGTTGTAATAATGCATCTGCAGCAAACAAGTCAGAAGCTAGAATATAGTTACCATACTTACCATCTTCATTTCTTTCAGGGTTATCTATTGCTCTGTTTAGTTGACTTAATATGATAAAATGTATTGGATAGATTCTCTTCAAAGAAGTTACTGTCTCTCCAAATGCATATAGCATATCATTTTTATTAGCCTCCCCATTTGCTTTATCCTTCTTTAATAATAGTGAGTGATCTAATGTAACAATTGTGTTCTTATAGACTTTCTTACCTTCATCATCTGCTATAGCATGAAAATCCATATATTCGTGAACTATTTGTTCAAATTCACTTACTGTACATGGTTCTTCTACTACATCAATTGGATATTTTACACGTTCCTTGGCATACTCAAAACACATTTTTAAATGCTCATCAGATATTTTACCATCTGCACTGCATAAATACTTGTATGACTTACCAATAACGGCTGAGTACTCTCGGATGGCTGAGGTTCTGGCCACCATTTCAAACTGAAACTCCAATACTCTGAAGTTCTCTCCTGCATTAAGTTTAAATCCTTCTCTTATGATTTGATCTTTAATTAGAGTCTTACCAGTTGCTGGTCTTCCTCCAATTACAGTAGTGGAACTCCACTCAAATCCATCAGTAGTTGCATCGTTAACTTTGGGCCATGGTGTCTTGAAACTTTTAATTTCCCCCTTTTTCCTACCCTGCATGTACCGGAGAGAGTCCTGAAAGGCCTCCCTCTGGTTTTTCCATGTAGGTTTTTTCTTGTGACTTGTTGTTTTTTCCATATTTATTAATAGGGGTGAAGATCCCCTCTCTCCCTAGGGAAATTGGTTTTCTTCATTCGTATGTGTGGGTAATTTTTTTGACTTTGGTGCAGTAACAAATATATGAATTCGTTCTCCCAAAACCAAGATAATATCTATTATGCAGAACTTCCAAAAGGGGATTTCTACAACAAAAATATCAACAACTAACCAACACATGACTGTTAATAAAAAGGATCCTGCATAGTCATGTACTTCTTTCCATTTCATACTATACAACTTTGTCGGAGAAGTGAGTGCCCCCACTAGTGAGGTCTTCCCCGGATTCGACAATAGAACAATATTCTGCTAAGTCTGAAACAACACTCTTGTCCAGTTCAGTCTTTTTAATGAAGTAAGCAGATGTTCTCATATACAGATAATTCTTCGCCTCATATTCATCAACATAATACGCAGTAGCCTTGAGCACTACATCCCATGAATATGCATGTTTTTCAAAGAACCATCTGAAATTAGGCTCCACATTTGATATTGCAGATCTCGCTGCTTTACCACTTGGGAGCCGTATCTTTGGAAACAGTAATTGATACTGTTCAATTTTTTCTGTAAAGTTATCACCCATTAACTGAGTTGCAGTTTTTTTCTTCTGCATTTTGAAGTAGCTAGATACTTGCTGGATAAGTGTCATACCTTTTGGTGTTATATTCCAATAGGTACCATCTTTCTTAATCCATTCCGCACTTTCTAAAATTCTTAATTCCTGGTGGAGATTAATATGCATAGGGCTTATACCCTCTCTCATACTGAATAGTACATAAAATTGATTTGGAGTTAATCCTTTGCTTGTTATCAAGTCAAACATCTCCAATAGGCCTGTTTCTTGTTTAGAACCCATATTTATTTGATTTTGTACATGGTTTTGTGTATATTAAGTTAAATATTATCTTTGTTATCATGCTTTATAAAGAATTACGTAAAACTAGATGGTCCCAAGTTAAATGGTTTACTGGTGAAATGCTAAAAACATTCTCTAACAAACATAGTTATTTTTCATCTAAGAGATGGGAGAGATGGACAGCCTTTACTACAGGGGAAAGTTTCTTGATTATCTATTTTGCATATCATTTTAAAACTATGACTTATCTTGAGTGCTTAGCTTTAGCTGGTGCTGCATTTGCTGTAGCAGGATATACCTTAAATGCTACTCAAAAAGAGAAAAAACTTACTCAACAAGATTCAAATGGGACCGACAGTCAGTAAAGATAACAAGTTACTAATAGCATTCTTTATATCCATGTTAGTAATTTTTGTATTACTTCTCTGGATTATATTCCGTAAACCTGAACCGGTTCCTATGACAGATAATTCAAAAAGACTTAGAGATAGCATTACCCTACTTACAGGACAAATTGAACAACAAAAAGGTATTACCGATCACTACTTGTATATTGCAGATAGTCTAAAGGCTTTACCCCCATTAATAACAATAATATACCGTGAGCAAAAGAAATTTACATCTGTTGCTACTATTAATCAGTTGGACAGTATCATCCGCACAAACTCCGGGCTTAACCCGCGTACCAAAAGATACTAGCAGGTGTTATACACCAACTGAACTGAGAGCAATTGCACTCAAGCTCGTATCTGGAGCTGAGTGTGATACTTTATTAAAGGTATCCAAACTTACTATTACCGCTCAGGATACAGTTATCCAATCCCAAGCTAAGACCATTCTTCTTCAAGAGAATCGATACAAAAGTACCGAAAGACTTGTAAGAAAAAAAGAGATTCAGATAGGGATCCTTCAAAAAGATCTCAAGAAGGCTAAGCGCCGACTTGTTTGGACCAAAGTAGGATGGGCAGCCACTGCTGTTGTGCTAGTGACTACTACCATCCTCGCCATGGTTCATTGATTACTTATCGATAAGCTTGCTGCTTAGCAATGCATCAATTAAGCTACTTGTGTTTCCATTATTACCACCTTGAATATAGGTAGTAGGCAATGCTAATTTAGAGATTGCTGTTGCAACTCCAATCTTAGTCTTCATTTCAAAATCAGCTTTATCCCAAGGACTTAATCCAGCTGATACCAATCTTGATGCTTTATAAGCTTCTGCATCAGCATTTGTTCTGACCACTTTGGCTTCAAACTCTGCTGCTTCAGCCGCCATCTTTTGCTCAAACTTATATTGCTCAGCTAACTGTACTTTAGTTTGTGCTGCTACAACTTGATTGGTTTGTTCTACTTTCTTAGCATATTCTGTCTCAACTAACTTTTGTTGACCTTTGGCTTTAGCAGTTTCTGCTTGCTGAAGTGCTGTCATTAATTGTTGTTTTGCTACAGCTGCTGCTGTTGATGCTTCAATCTTCTTGGTTAACATATTATCAACCTGGTCTTGATAGTCTACATCAGTAATCTGAGCATCATCAATGCTTACGTCATACTCTTTAATTGAGCTAAACTTGCGCATCTTTTGCTTCTTTTCATCTAGTTGTATTCTTACATCATAAGTACGTTTCATAGCTCTTTCTAAACTATCATAGATATCATTAGTCTTTACATACAATAAGTAAGAACCGTTCTTTAATTGATCCAGATAATCTTGAGTCATTTGAGCTCTTCCTCCACTATAACAAACTTCAGCACTTAATAATTGTGCTGCTGATTGTAAACATTCTTGTGTATAAGGAGCTAATCTTCGTTTAACTAAAGCTTCTGGAGTACCGTGAGTATTGTGTATTTCAAGCATATCCTTTTCTGTAGAAGGCAATCTATACTGCACAATACCAGTTAACTTGGCTGTTGTAGCATCATTAAATCTTACTTCTACACTTCCAATATTGAAACTTTTCTCATCATCCATAGATTCAGATACTACTGTACCATTATACACTACAGACATTCGATTAGGATAAGCTTGTTCTTTAGCAAATAATCCTGCAAAATAAATACCTCCTTCAAACACCACCTTTTGTCCACCAAATTGTCCAGTTACTACTGTCCTTTCTGTTGGGTCATTATAACTCCAAGGATTAACCCACATGAATAATATTAATACTACTAATGCTATTAATCCTTTTAAGATAAGACTTCCGCCTTTAACTTTTTCAATCATTTCCTTCATGGTTACTTGTTTTTTAGGTTGTTTAACTTAGTTAATTTTTGTTTGTAATACTCAAGCTTTTCTTGAGCTAATTCAGCACCTGCGACAGATTTTTCTTCCATCTCATGTATCTTACGTTTATAGTAAGCTTCCAGTGCATCTGGATCTCCGTCAGAGTCATCAAACCTCTCAGGGTTGTATTTGTCTTTGAACTTTTCTTCTCTTCTTGCACTACTACCTTGATAGTATTGCCATGCCCAGTATAGTGCAAAGCACACTGCGGCGAATAGGATTAATCTTCCCATAGTTGTTATTTTTATTTTTGGTTTATACTTACCACACTATTTTCTGTGACAGGTGGTTGTTTACTTTATTGAACACATCTCCGGAATCCCATTTCTTTTGTTTGGCATATGCCGCGGATGCTGGATGTGTTGTAAAGATTTTTATGCTAGTATCTGGTACCATTTCTGACCATTCTTTGGCCTTGGCTCCCATGAATACATATACTAATTTTGGATTGTTGTGAGCGAGTACATCTAACAGGAAAGTCAAAAAAGGCTGCCAAATGGCATAATGAGCACCTACTTTACCAATTTTAGTAGTAAATGCGGTGTTTAACATCAATACGCCTTGATTAGACCATCTTTTAAGATCGGGGTCCCTCACATACCCATTTGGGTATACAGTGTCCTCAATCTCCTGAAAAATGTATTTAAGAGATGTTTGAACTCTTCCATCATTTGATGATGAAAAGGCTATCCCGTCTGCTACCCCGTTTTGATAATAAGGATCCTGACCAAATACTACTACTCGTAGCTTATTATAAGGACATTCTTCGAAGGCCCTAAAGGCTTGTTTTAGAACTGGAGTAAATCTATCTCCTCTCTTAGCTTCTTCTAGTAACTGATTTAATATGAGATCAAAGTCGCCTGAAAGGATAAAAGTTCTTAACTTATCTCCCCATCCAGAAGGTTTTAATCTCTCATAAATCTTGTTCTTAGTGAGCTCTAAATCTACAGTGTTTAATATATTCATACACTTGATAAGTTTAAATATTTTTGATACATTTGCTTATGGCTAATATTAAAGTTCAAACTCTACCTAATGATGCCCTTGTAGACATCCAAATTTCAGGTGTATTCTATAGACAACTTACCGATCTTCTTCTTGGATTGGGAGATTCCCGATTACCAGAAGAATTTCAGAAGGTCTTAGAAAAGATGAAAGATAATAATCCACCAGAAGACTTATACGAGCTCAATGTACAAACTATTACTACTCTGGTTTATGAGATAGAATTAAAAGGAATTGAGCAAGGTAAGACTAAGTGGATGGAAGTAGATGAGGCAACGGGTCAGTTTATCGAAGATTCATCCTCAGAAAGTCCCCCCGCTGAATAATAGTTTCTATTACAGCACTGAGATCTTCTTTTGAGCAATCTCCTAGTGACTTACAATAGATATACTTTTCTCCATCTATAACTTTTACTACGCACAGGCCCGAGGCCTTTTTGATTTCTAATTTAGTATCCTCAAAAGTCTCTCCGACCTCTTTTGCTATTTCCCGGATACATTTGTGTGCTTTGGCTAATTGAGCAAGACTTGCATCATCTTTATTAGCATCAAAGAATAATTCTACTGGTTGACCTTCACCCAGAGAGTTTACAAAGGTCTTGTAAAGAACTTCATGTGCAGGATTAGCATAGATTAGCTTATCTCCGAATTTCTTTAGGACCGTACTGAACATTCCATTTTTTTGACTCATATTATTCTCTTATAAAGATAAGATTAAACCTTGTTTGAAGACCTAGTTTCATACCATGACTTTCAGCATATTCTACAAATGGTTCTATGGATTTTTTTACATAGCTATCGTATTCTATACATAGACATTGGCACTGTAACTCTGTTAGATCTATTTGAGTAAGGATATCATAATCCATACCCTCTGCATCGATTGTGATAAAGTCAAATATATGACCTACCCCACTCGGAATAAGTCTCAAGAAATTCTCAAACTTGAAACATTGAACTCTGTATTCTTTGAATGTAATTGGACTAGATATTACTGCATGCAAATGTTCTACACTCATAGTTGATAATAATCCAATATCTTCAGGAGTATGATTTATATTACCACTTTCATAGAATGGTACGGTACTGTTAATAGTACCAATAGCAAATCCAAATAGATAAACACTCCTGTCATTTTTATAGAGTTCCTTTAGCTTACTATATGCAGCATTAGAAGGTTCTACTAATATGGCTTCCCAGCCCATTTCAATTAATGCTCTAGAGTTTGAATATGTTATACCATCGTTTGCTCCGATATCTAATACTCTTCCTTTAAAACTTCTTCCATGAGTTACCCTAAAATAATCTATCACAAAAGATTCTTCTTCATCTTGTGAGTATTTTGATCTTCTCATAATGGTTCATTAATTTCGATTGTTTCTCTTTTAACTTCTTTAAGTAACCTATCCAGTTCTTGTTCTGCCCATAGTTGTCCAGGTCCTAGTAATATACCAAACCGGCTAGCTGCAAAAAACTGATAAGGAAAAAACTCATCAATATTTACTTCAGCTAATTTGAATCCGAGTATACCACCTTGAACTAATAGTTTTGCTACTTGAGTAACAGTATACTCTTGGCCTCTTTTGATCCACCTACTTGTAGGTATATCATTAGGACGATTAGTATCGTCAATGCATACTACTCTAAAGTGATTCATTGTCTTCTTCTGGTAGCTCTACATAACCCGGAGTCCATTCTGGATGGGTTGATTCATTTGGTATAAACTGACCATGAAGTATAGCACCTGTTCTTAATTGTCTATGATATTCTTCTTCCTCTCTTGGATCTAATCCCATTGCGGGTTCACCAATTGGAATAAATTCCTCATTACAGGAAAATACATCCACATCTAAGTGGTCTTCGGTTTGTACAGTCATGAATTTCATTCTGACTATCTTGCCATTTTTTTCTGCTTGGATTGCTGTTACTGCCATGTGATAAAATTAATAAAATTAGCTTGCCTGAACAACTTTTTCACAGTGTTCACATACCCAGAGTTTTATACCAAATCTTCTACCAGATTTAGGTACAATTATGAAATTATGAAAACATCCAGTTTGATCTGGATCAGGATTCTTTCCTACTAATTTCTGAAGCAGATCCATCTGAGCATGCCATCTACCCTCATCTCTTTCTCTTTGTTTCTCATAACAAATATCACATACATCATCTGGATGCCATTGAGCTTTTCTATCTTGTAAGTTATAACACTTAGAACAGGTCCAATGATCTTCTGCTTTGGTAACCATACTAATTAATATCTTTTTTATCTACAGGTTTAGGTTCCATACCTCCTAATTTGTCTAGTACCATTTGTAATGCTACCATTAATGCTGGTAACGGTACTGTTCCTCCAGTAAAGTCTATCTTTACTTCACTTGCTTCGCCTACACCTTCTACAGTTACGGTTACTATTGCTGGTCTATTTTCCATTGTCTTGTTTATTTAGTGAGTTGATAAGCTCTTTAAAGTTTTTAGTTAATACATTAACATCTTTGTTCTCTTCAAACTTAGTTCCTCCATGTACAAAAGCAAATAACATATCTTCTTCTGTATATTTTTTATCAGCCATATCTTTTTGGCATTCTTCATACCCAGCAACAAATCCAAATCTAGTCTCCATTGTCATACAGCATTTATCAGCTAACTGTTCTATTTCTTTTTGTGTTTTCATATTACTCAATTTTTGCTGTTAGGTGTTTTTCAAGCAAAGCCTCGCAAATGGGCTTTAGCTTATCATAGGTACCGCCCTTTACTGCGCATTTACCATTATGATGAATGATGAGTGCACACTGTTCTGCCTGTTCTTTTTCATGATTACAATACATCATGAAACAGTTTATCACATGCAGAAAGTCATTTACATCATCATTGTATACTACAATAGCCTTGTTGGGCTCTACGAGTTCTTCCACTAGTGTACCCACTAAGGTTTCCTCTTCTATTTCTGTAATTGTCTTATTTTGCATCCTCAATTATTTTTACTTCAAAGTTAGG
>Ga0307377_10000840_pt1 | contig 40747 bp, 61 predicted proteins | sample TR3MG_FD_202535 | JGI IMG/M metagenome (GOLD analysis project Ga0307377, IMG submission 202535) | Soil microbial communities from Risofladan, Vaasa, Finland - TR-3 | ecosystem: Environmental > Terrestrial > Soil > Coastal area > Acid sulfate soil | place: Finland: Risofladan, Vaasa | collected...
ACCGCCTGGTGAAGTGAAAATTCCGGTAGTAGATAACGCGTAGTCTATGTCAGAACCGGCCCCGGCTGCGATGATATCAACGCCTGCTGCCACACCAATCGCGCCGTTAAGCGTTGTTGCTCCGGTGCCCGTTGTAAGGGTTCCGGTTCCGCTCATCCCAAGATCTTTATCGGCGGCTATTACGACGTCGCCACTAAGCGTGTTAGTTCCGCCCGGAGATGTGAAGATTCCGGTCGTCGATAAGGCGTAATCGATATCCGAACCGGCACCGGCAGCTATGATATCAACGCCAGCAGCTATACCAACCGCACCGTTCAGGGTGGTTGCCCCAGTCCCGGTCGTAAAGGTTGAGGTGCCACTCATACCGATGTCTTTGTCGGCAGCGACCGTGACGTCACCTGACAGCGTGTTTGTGCCACCCGGTGAGGTGAAGACGCCATTCGTAGACAGAGCATAATCGATGTCAGAACCTAAGCCTGCTGCCGTGATGTCAACGCCAGCGGCTACCCCCACAGGACCGTTCAAAGTTACTGCACCCGTGCCCGTTGTGAGAGTTCCGGTTCCGCTCATACCGATATCTTTGTTGGCTGCGACCGTGACGTCATCGTTCAGCGCGGTAGTGGATGAATGAGTTACCGCACCGGTAACCACCAGAGTCTCACCGATCGTGGCAAGCCCGACTATCGCAGCATCGTCACCGACAGTGAGGTCATCGTCAGCCACGAGGTCGTCAGTGCCAAATGTTCCGGCCGCGGTCAGGTCGCCGAGTACAGTCAGATCGTCGTTTACGGTCATGTCGTCGGTTGAGGTGATTTGTTCAGCCTGGACGATGCCGGATGCCGTGATGTTTCCGGTTGTGGTCACGTCTGTAGTCGTGAGTGCCGCAGTAGATACCGCTCCGGAAAACGCAGCGGAAGTTCCAGCCACGGCGTCCAGAAGGTTGATCGTGTCGTCAACTGCCTGAATACCGAGAGAGCCGACCGTGAGTAAGGAAGCGCCCACCATTGTCCAGTTCTTCGCAGATGCCCCGGTTACGGGTCCGCTAAGCGTGATCGCGTTGGTTCCGCCGCCGATCGTGATTTCTCCGGTGGTGGTCTTGAAAATGCCAGTTCCGAGATGCCAGTCAAATTCTGAAGCTCCTTCGGCACAATCGAGGTCTTTGCCGGCGGCCATCGTGAGATCATCGGAGACCTCACCACTTGTGACCGTCGCCCCGCTAACGGACAAGCTGCCCGTAACGGTGAGGTCACCACCCACGTCGAGATCGTCCGCGATAACACCGTCATCTGTCGAATTGAGATCCTCGGCGACGAGCGTGGACGAGAATACAGCAGTTGCCCCAGTTACGGCAGTTGTCGCCGCTACTCCGGCATCAGATGTGATCGTTCCAGCCGTGAGGTCGCCCACAACATCGGCGTCGTCGCCTACCGTGAGATCATTGGCAATCTCCAGAGAGCCCTTCGTGGCGAAGCCCTGGTTAGGCCCCATATAAGGCAGTGCCCCGGCCACACCGAGCACCAGGAAGGCGGTTATCAGCAGTGCGATAAGTTTCTTCATTAGTCGCACCTCCTGATCAGGTGAATGAATGCACCTTCGCGTGCCATTCTTCGGCGGTGTAATTTAACCCAAGCTGACCATAGAACTGGCCTTTCTCGTTCGCGCCCGTCTTCGGGAGTTCCTCATAGAAGAGAACGCCCTTGCCTGGTACCGGAAGCCCGACGAGATCGCATTGAGCCATGTCGACTATCACAAGGTTCAGCGCCGTCACATAGGGGTCCCACATGACCTTGAGCCTGCCGAACTGAGTTATGATTTCGTTGATCCTGTTGCCGCCGGTTGTGTTTTCTGGACCGGCAAACGGCGCGAACCCGTAGAGGTCGGCCAGTTTCTTGATTGCGGCGGCGTTCCCCATGATGTAAAGATCTTCCATCGGGGCCTCGTTGGTCTCGGCGAGGGCGATCATGGCAGTCTCGACGTCTGCTGTGGTGAGCGCATCGCCTCCAGCGTTGACGGAGTTCGTTGAGATGGCGCCGATAATGCCCTGGGTCTTGGATGCAGTGTCATCGTTTGCCGGTGCCTGAGCCGTACCGGTGACGAGCGCCAGCTCCAGATCGAGAGCGATCTGCTTCAGGGTCATCATCTTCTGGTAGTCGAGATCGTTCGGCGTGAACTCTTCACCATATATCGCCAGACCGCTAAGTTTGCTGGTTGCGCTTTGGGCGGCATAGCTGATGTTTACAGACCGCTGGAAAATCTGGACGTAGTTAGTGTCCTGGTCCTTACCAAACGTCGTCGGCGTCGGAGCCGTCATAGAAGTAGTCTCATCGATGTCCGGAATTGACGCGGCCTCGAGCGCACCCTGGCTGTTGAGCGGGAAAGCCCAGTCCCGGCATATCTTGAACCTCTGCACCCAGTTGTCGCCGCCGCCCCCCGTCAGAAGAGATAGGAAGGGGGTCTTTTGTTTGCCGAGGATCGCAAGATCCCCGACATATTGAACTGCAAGTTCATAAGTTGTGACTGCACCGGTATTAGTCAGTACGATCTCCTGCGGCTATTCGACCTCTGAGCTGGATTATTCTAAGTTGATCCGGCTTGGGTTTAGCTTGTTCAGCCGCGAGCTGTTCTTTGACAGTCGGGGCTTTCGATGTTGCAGGTGGCGGCGTCCTTCCAGACGAGCCAACGTCCTTAACTCCTACAGCGCGTTTCACCTTCTCCAGCTTCTCAGCGATCGCGGCCTCGTCGTCGCCGGGCCTGATGAGATCTTCTAATATCTCCCAACCTTCGGATCGGATCTGGCCCTCTTCAAAAAGGCCCTTGGCTTTTTTCAGCGCCTCTTTGCGGGCCTTGTAGGTCTCGATCTTGCCGTTCAGTTCGTCCCGTTCAGCTTCGGCTTTTTCCGCCCGAGCTATGATCTTTTCGAGCTCGGTCTGCTGGCCCTTTTCCATATCTGCCAGCTTCGCGGCGGCGGCCTTCAGGTCGGCATAATCAGCATACTTCTCGGCTTCGGCTTTTTTGGCCTGGGCGAGTCGTTCTTTGATCGTCTTCTCTACGTCGGCTTTGGGGACGTAATCGCTAAGATCTGGAGTTTGGTTATTATCTGGGGGAGTATTTTCAACCATCGATAGCACCCGCTGGTCTCGCCGATATCGAACGGCGGCGACGTCGAATACTCAAGCATCGCGTGTTTTGCGTCCCGGCGGACGAGAATAGAGCTTGAGCTATTCGATCCAATAGTGGGTTATTAAAGCGTCATTGTATAAAAATGTATCGCGACGGTACCGTGAGGATACACTAAAAAAAAATGTGGCAGCCCAAGCCGCGACTGCCTCGACACTACAGGACGCGACAGGACGCAACCGGACTTGACTCGACTGCCTTGACCTGACTCGACAGGACGCAACCGGACTTGACATGACTGCCTTGACTTGACTCGACAGGACCCGACCTAACTCGACGTAACGCGACTGCCATGACCGGACCGGACTGGACTTGACTTGACACGACTGGACTGCCAAGAAAATAAGGACGGAGGATGCCCCTATTCTAGCACTGGAGCCAGCTTTCGTTTTGTCGATTCGATCGCAGAGAAGACCAGAGAGAACTCTCGGTAAGCGTCGTACCGATCCTGCCAACTTTCAAGTTCGCGTAACGCTTTTGCGAGAATGTATTCCCGTTTTTCGGGAACCTGCATGGCCTCGATGGTGTTATCATAGTACCGAACTTGTTTTATCTCAGTGGGGCGGTCTTCGTTCTTGGTTTCGACCTGTTCGGATATGTGGACGAACGCGGATATTGGAGTTTCCAGCGGCTTTGATTCGATGGACTCGATGAAGATGACTTTTATAAGACCCCTGGCCTGTTGAAGCCGGAACTTCCGGCCCGCGATTTCGTCATCCCATTCAAAACAAGTGTGAAGGAGGGATTTTTCGCGCTTCGCTTCATCTATAACATCCGGGGGAAACAACTTCCCGCCGTTTGCGTTCCGAATACGTTCCAGCTCGGACCCGACAACTTGGGGATCGGTCCCGGCAAGATACGCTCCCGCTCCTCCTTGAGGTGCCCCGGTGAGGGTTTTCCGGTATCCATATTTAACCTTCTGGAACACTGTGGTCATGATATCACCTCAATTTTGCTCTCTGGATCTACCATGAACCGCCCGAACGGTCCGGTGGTCTTCGGACTGGAAGGCCTCCAGTCACCGACACCCTGGGTCTGGCCCGCCGCCTCGATGAGCGCCAGGATGGATTCCAAGGTGAGGATGTCTTTCGCGTAGGTTATGATGAGCTTCGTCTTCCATTCTGGATATCCAGCCCGGTATCTGATATCGGCTTTGGCTCCCGGGCCGTCGAGTCGCACCATGTCCTCTCTCATCCTCGGCGCGCCTTCCAGCTCGACGAACTCACCCTCCACAAAAAAAGCGGTTTTTCCCAGGACCATCGAGACGCCATCGAAGTAGCGCAACGCCCCCACCATCGCCCGCTTGAAAGCTGAAGTCACCATCGCGTCTTTGCCTTCGGGTGTCTTGTACTTCGTGGCTTCATAGTCGGCTTCAGGATCTCTTGCTTCCCGTTTGGCTTTGGTTCCACGTTGCATTTGTTTTTCTATCATCTGGCGTTTAGCTTTTTCGCTCCAGTTGTGGACTATCAGCTCAGATGTTCCCACGATCGGAACGGCGAGCTTTCCCATCTCGATGCGTTCCAAAACTATCGGCCCGGATTGCGCGGACTCTTTTGCTTTTGCTGCCACCTGTTAACATCTCCTACATTTTTGACTGCCTTGACTCAACTTGACTAAACTGGACTCGTAGTGATCATAAGACCGAGCATGTGGACCAAGTAGCCCTCTCGGTTGGCTTGTGCGGCATAATAGATAGCCGCTCCGGCGTAGGCCGTCCTCATCGACTTGCGCGGGATCTTCGGCTTCGGGGGCATCAGGAAGCCCCCGAAAGCGCGTCCTCGATGAACTGGTCCAGATCGGCCCTCACGTCCGGGTGGGCTTCGTCGATGTCTACGATGCCTCGAGCATCACAGAACTCCTCAAAGGCATCCTGCTCGATCTGTTCATCAGTCCTGAGATCGATCTCGACGCGATCCATGTAACCCCCGCAGCAGATGTGGCCCTCTGCCGATATTTGGCCACAGGCATTGCAGGCCCAGGCGGTAGTCATCGCTTACACCCCCAGAACCCGGCTCAGGCGGTCGAGCGTCGCGTTCTCTTCGGCCTCTTCTGCGTCCGTTCTCGGCAGCGGGGCCGACATGATCAGATGCCAGTGTGCCTTTGCGGCTTTCAACTCCTCGGTCGTATATCTCCTTTTTTGCATGGAACCTTCTACGACGGCAAGGCATATATACATTGCGCATAAAGGGGATAATATGGAAAAGACGAATATGCGCGTTTCAAATGATAACCTGGATCGGTTGGCGAAATTCGGCGATGCGAGAGCGTCGCTTGACGACTGCCTTGGGCGAGTGTTGGATCTCGCCGAAGCGATGAGAGACGGCGAGGTGTGATCACAATGAATGCCAGAGATATATTTTCTAAGATTATAATATCTCAAGGCATTGATGGAATAGAAAAGCAATCTCTGAAATTACAGCCGCCGAGGGAAGAAGAACCCCCAGAAGAGTGATTATTTTGAGCAGAGAGGTTTTAAATGCGGCTTTGGCTTATGCCGCTCGGGGTTGGCCGGTCATTCCGCTTCGAGGAAAGAAACCGTGCTCTCCTCACGGCGTAAAGGACGCCATCACTGACCCGGACATAATAACCGAGTGGTGGGAACGGTGGCCCGATGCCAACGTAGGGATCGCCTGCGGTGAGAAGTCTTTTGATGTGATCGACATCGACGGCCAGAAGGGAGAGGCCGCGCTCGTTGCGTGGTTGACTGGGAAGGGAATTTTCGAGGAGGGAAAAGTCGCCCTCAATTCTACACTGATCAGCCTTACCGCAAAGGGAAAGCATCTATGCTTTCAAGCGACGGGCCAGCTTAAAAACCTTGTCAGGGCCGCCGAGGACGTTGATATTAGAACCGATGGAGGATACATTGTAGCACCGCCGTCTATCCACCCCGAGAGCGGGAAGGTTTACGCTTGGGCTTCGGGTCATGGTCCCGACGACATCGGACCCGCACCGTTTCCCGACTGGCTGCTCAAGTACCTCCAGACCGGCAACGCGAAAGGAGGATCTTCGAGCCTCTTCTCTGAGAAGGTTATCAAGGTGAAATCCGGCGAGCGGAACCGGACCCTTTTCAGGCAGGCCGCGAGCGCCAGGAGTCGGGGACTCGGGAAGCCCGCGATCGTGGCGATGCTCCAGGCCGTGAACGCTACTCAGTGCGAACCACCTCTCCTGGACGACGAGGTGGAAAGGATCGCCTCAAGTGCCGCAGAGTACCCCCCAGGAGGCGCTAGGGATGCCATAGGGACACACAAAGACGACCTTCGGGGAATTACAGCCCAAGACGTTTGTAACGTCTCTATCGTCAACGAGGGCAAAGATACCGAGAGGGAAGATCTTACCTTCTCGCCTTCCAAAGCCGCCGACGTAATGATCAACCTCTACGATTTGGTATCGACCCCGGACGGGCTAATATGGATCTATGACGAGGGGATATATGCCCCCGATGGTGAGCATGTCATAGGCTCGTTTTTGGATCGGATCGTGGGCGATATGATGCCGGTTCGGCTCCTCAAAGAGACCCTAGCCAAGATCGTTTATCGGACCAGGGAGGATTATGAGGTGTTCAACCCGGACCCTTGCATCTTCGGCGTCCAGAACGGCGTCATCGATATGAGGACGGGCCAATTCTCGCCACATTCCCCGGCCTGGAAGATCACCCGAAAGGCCCCGGTCGTCTACGATCCAACCGCCACGTGCCCGGAGATCAGCCAATTCCTGACTTCCAGCCTGGGGGTAGACGATCGCCGGTCCCTCCTAGAGATCTTCGCCGCCAAGACCACCGGGATCGTTTTTGAGTATTTCGCCGCTTGGGTGGGGCGAGGCCAGAACGGAAAAACGATATGCCAAGAGATGATAAGGGCGTTCTGGGGCGACGACGCCACCACCGAGGTCCAGCTTTCCAGCCTTGGAAAGAATCGGTTCGATCTCGTCGAACTGATGAACAAATATTGGCTGATCAACTCCGAGGTTGGAGGAGGCCAACAGGAGAGCCGATGGATAAAACTGATTAGCGGCGGCGGGAAGGTAACGGCAGACCAGAAGGGCCGGGACCACATTGAGTTTAGGTCAAGCTGTTTTATAGTTTTTGACTGCAACAACCCACCCAGGTTCCAGGATAACTCCCACGGCTTCAAAAGGCGGCTGATCCTCATTACGTGGCCCTATTCGTTCGTCGATTCCCCAGCCCCGGGGGTGGATCATGAAAAACAACGCGACCCGGATCTCCTATCGAAGATCACCAGGCCCGAAGAGCTGTCTGGACTATTGAACCTCCTTATCCAGATCGCGCCCAAGATCATCGAGTCCAAGATCATATACCGGCGAGCCACAGGCGAACAACTGGCGGAAGAGTACGATCTCAAGTCCTCCAGCGCCGAGGTGTTCTGGGATCGGTTCTGCGAACCAGACGACGAGACGGACACCCCGTCGACTTGGTTGTACCAAAAATATAAAGAGTTCTGCAAGACAGTGGACTCGACGCCCAAGAGAGACCGGGATTTTAACGACATCGGTCGAAAAATCCATAGGGTGAGGAAGGGCAGAACCAAGACGCCTGGCGGCAACATCCAAGCCTGGAAAGGTTTATCTTTTTCAGATGAAGAGTATAATCAGTTCCTTTGTAGCTGGTCCTTCGGACCAGCTAAGGACCATCAAGGGACCAGCATAAATAAGCAACAGGACCAGCAGGACCAGCAGGACCAGCATAAAACCCTATATGGCTTAGAGGAAGAAAAAAACGAGTCTTTGTATATACGAGGTAAGAACTCTCAATCTTGCTGGTCCCCTGGTCCTGCTATCGAAATTGCTGGTCCCTCTGCTGGTCCAGATGGTATTTTGGACCACCAAGATGAGCTGGTCCAGACCTTATCCGGGATGGAACTTGCAGAGGATGGATATCATGAAGACAACATGGCAGACGAGTGGGATCTGGACCTATCCGAGGTCAGGAAGATCCTGGAATCGCGAGGATGGACGAGGCAGAGGGGCGGCCTGTGGACTCCGCCCTCGAGGATGTGATGTGAGATGATACAACCAGAATGGGTATGCGAAGGCGGAAAATGCGAACTGAAGCTCGGCACCGAGAACCCGGACCATCTGGCATTCGATCTGGCCGCCGTCCGGTGAAGGGTGGAGATGCGGAGCCATCAGAAGTGGGACGAATGCTCCGAGGAGTCGTTCATCCGGGGCGTCGTAAACCCGCTCTGCGAACGGGCCGGAATAGAGCCAGGGCTGCTTACGATCGGCCCTCTGATGAATCTATGGTTCGGTGATGAGAAAGTCGATCCTGGGCGATCTGTGGCAATCCTCAGCGATCCAGGAGATGAGTGAGGATGGTATCCCAACGGCGCGTTCTGCTGGCCTTCCGGACACAAGACGAGAAGCTGTCATCTTTCGATGTAGCCAAACGATGCAAGGACGTTCCGGGCAATGTGAGACGCCCATTGCGGCTTCTCGTCGGGCATGGCGACCTCATTCGCGTTGGTGAGGACAAACGCCACCAGAAGGGCGTAGGCGGTGCTCCCCGGCAATTGTACTCTCTGGGGGGTGGGGAGTGATGCCTCCTCTTCGTCCCGGAGACAGATACAAATCTTGTAAGCAATGCGGCAAAACCGACTTTTGCAACCCGATTGCTCTGATAGATTCAATTTCGGGGCTTTGCGCCGAATGTAGAGACCTGGAAAGAGGTCCTATAAAAATGAGGCTCTTGATTGCGAAAGAGAAGAGGGGGCCTGAATAATGCTCCGAGGAAACACCCTCCTCATCGCTTGGTGGCTCTTCCTGGCGGCCTGCGTCGTGGCGCTCTGCATCGTCCTGGAGGGGCTGTGATGTTTTCCGAAACGAAACGCTGTACGAAATGCGGTGAGACAAAGCCCGTCTCGGAGTTCTGGAAATCAAAACAAGCAAAAGATGGTCTGCAATGTTGGTGTAAACAGGGTGACGTCGCTAGGAAAACGCCGAAATGCGCCACGCCCGAATCCATAGCCCATTTCAAAGCTCACCGGAAATGCTACATGGCGAAAGCCCGGAAGCTGGCCGCTGGATTCGTTGTCGATCCCGCTTGCGGAGGCGAATGATGCCCCTGGCTGGGAAAAGCGCACACGGCTGCACCCACGCGATGAAAACCGGCCGCCCGTGCCGTTCTCCGAGGATGGCTTGGTCTCTGTATTGCGGGATGCACCATCTGAAACACCCCGAAGAGACCCAAGAGATTCGCGATCGTCGTAAGAGATTGAACCTCGGACCGCAAAGCTTATGATGTATCGCGATGGTACCGTAAGACTAAGGCTTTGTGCCTTCCATAACTGACACCAGACACATCCGGCGGCGGTCTTGTCCCCCGCCGCCCTCCTTTACCCTATCACTATAATATCTGTGTGCCATTCCGGGCCGGGTTTCCTATAGTGGTCTTAACCTCCCCTCTTCCTTTACCGGCCCGGACAACTCCTAATCTCTTTTCTTTGAGCGCAAGCTATTAATACTATCGTACTATCTATGATAGTATGCTGCATGTGCATATCTACTTAGACCCCGACGAGGCCGAGAGGCTTCAGAAAATCAAGGGCGACATGACCTGGAAAGAGCTTTTAATGTCCACTTATGAGGATGCTAGTGAGCTGTATACCACCCTAAAATTAGTATACGTCCTCGCCACCAGCGGGGTCGGATCAGACGACGAGAGATGGAATACAGTCATCAAGCGAGCAGAGGATATTCTTTTCCCAGATGAGGAGGCCGACGATGGCGGAGAATGATCGTCTCTCAGAGAGAGAGATGGAGATCCTGTCGCTCCGGATAGAGATAGCATGCCAAGACGAGAAGATCGCCCGCCTTCGGGAGGCTCTGGATGAAGTCATCGAGGATTATGATAGATATGGTGGGCGGTTGCCGCTCAAGACGATGGAGAAGGCCCGCGCCGCCTGTGGCTCAGAAAGCTATGAGGAGGAGGACGCCCCGCCGTTTAGCGAAACGGAATTCCGAGAATTGGCAGAACTCCAGCGACAAATAATCGAAGACGATGAGGGGGCGGGGGCGTGACGGATGACTGCCCCTACAAATGTGAAGACTCCGATCCTTGTCCGTTCTGGGATCTCGGCGAATTCGAATGCCCGGATTGGCGCCGGTGCTTCGGTGCCGGTGATGAGCCGCCCGGCGCCGATGGTGGTGATCGAGGATGAGGCCTAAGCCCGCCGCGTCTTCTCCTCGGAACTGAGATTATAGCAGTGCCTACACCCGACGTGCAGCATCCCACCGCTCCGGGCGTCGGCCAGTGTCGGATACCCTTTCGTCTTTCCAGTGAGTGAGACCGTCCGGCCCTCCCACGGAACGCACAAGGGGCAGGCGTTAGAATGAATCGAAAACACGGCCAGATCGTACCCGTGCTCCAGAAGCCGAAGGCGTGTCCCCTCCCTGAAAGAGTCCATAGCCACCTGATGGACGGCCATCTGGGTATAAGCTCGCATCGACCACTGGCGGCCCGCTTTGTCGACGAATCCGGTGATACCTTTTTTGGCGAGCTCTTCCCTCATCGCCTTGGCGCTCTGTTTCGCGCTCTCGTAACCGAGGACCGTACCTTCGGCGGACTCAAGCTGGATCGCCCTGAAAAGATCGTCCACCCTCCGGCCGATCACACCGTCCACGTCCTGGAATCGGCTATAGGTGGCCTCCGCTAGAGCGTTCGCCGCTTGTTGGTGGACCGTGCCGAATCCAGCCGCGAGATGTGAAGAAAAGGCCATCTCGTCGGCGTAACCCATGCCTTCTCGGTACAGGTACGGCACCGACTTTTCGCACCACGTCCTCGATCCGGCCAGGAGCTCTTTGCGTGCCGTGGTGATGTTGGCCTGCACCTGCTGGAGATAAGCGGGATCTGAACCTCTGAGCAGAGCTTGATTGATCTGCTTCTCGATCCGGGCCTCTCCTTTCTCATAGAGCCTGATGAGCGACTTGGCCTGGGTGTCGGTGAGCTTCCGGATCTGGGCTTCGGTTCTCATTCAATCCTCGTTATAATAACTATATATATATTCTATAAGTTCATCGATTTTCGTTAGGCAGTCGTCCCAGTTCACCATCTCACTTTTGAGATGACATTTGAACTCGTCGTTTTCGATCAATCGATCCCCCATCCCGGCGGCGGGGCAATGTCACTACAGAAGAGCTCGCGCCAATTGTTATCACAATAATCTAAGACGCTCTGTAGATCATCGCACGCATTTTGCATTTCAGCACCCCTTGATTGTACCCGATCAGCCAGCATATCTTTTCAAAGAGATCAAACTCGTCGTCTTGACGTCGGTACAGGTTCTCGTAGATCAGGTCGATATGGTCGAAATTCATAGTATCCTCGTCACCTCCACCACGATGTCGCGACCATCGCACAGATGCGAAGCCGGGATCGCGTCGCCGGTTGCCGGGTTTCGGACAATCGGAGCCGCGAATAGCTCATCAATTGCACCGTGGTGGCCCGACATCCTCAAATCGGTGACGATCTCAGCCGATGCGCCGTAATCAATTTGATCGAGCTGAACCTCTCTGAACGGGATGTTTTCGGCCAGCAGCGCCCGCTTGACCTGCTCGCACCCCGAACACGTGGGCATGGTGTAGAGCTCGATCATATTTCCAGCCTCTTTTTGATGTCCTCAAACTCGTCGGTTTTCAATACCAACCCGCCCGCAATTACGCCATCGACATGCAGCCAAACCTTGATGTTGTTGGCCGTCTCCCATTCAGTCGTCATCAAATACCTCATACGGTCTCCTCCTCCTCGGTTCCGGGGAGGCTTTCGAGCTGGAGCGGCCCCTCGCCTCCTGGGGGCTGGACCGTCGGTTCGTTCGCCTTCAACTCCTCCATGATCCGATCGGAATCTTCCTGAGACAGACCCATCTCGCGATGACACTGCTGGGGCGAATAGATCCTGGACCTGACGAGGATCTCATGACGTTGGGCGGTCTCGGTCGGATCTGACGCGAGCGACAGCTCCCAGTCCATCGTCACATCAGAGGCGGCGAACTTCGGGACGTCTCCCAGAGACAGCCTCGACGCGGCTTCAAGAATCGAGGGTATCGCGTCCCAAAAAGCGGTCTGGAACCGCCGGAGGTGGTCCATCGTAGGCGTCAGTTCTAGCATCAGTGCCCGGCCGCTGGCGACATTGGCCGACTCTACACCCGAGACCATAGCCGCCGAAAGTTCGGTCACATTCACGAACGATATCAGAAGGTCGATGAGTTCCTGGGAGATGTGAGGTGATGAGTCCAGAGGGGCGGCCACGAACGCCACGGCCTTGGAGGCGTCCATCTCGTCGCCCCAGACCATCAGAGGCTTTTCAGGGTCCCATTTTACCCGGTCGGTGTCGGGATCTCGCTTAACCTGATCTCTGGCTACGACCGAAACGGGTTTCGAGTGGCCGCTGTGGTTGTACCTCCGCTGAGATAGGGCCATCTCCAAGGCTTCGACGATGCTCAAAGCTTCTGAGGAGAATGAAGCGTCTGGGATGCCGTAAGCCTTATCGCTCGTCCTGGAGTTCCAGATCGGAAACACGCACCACCCCGGAACCTCCTGACGATCGTCTCCGCTGAGATCGTAACCCTTGAACTTCTCCTTTTTCACGTCGAGAGCTACACGTTCCAGGATCGCCGCACCGAGAACCTGATCCTTTAGTTTGTAAAGCCGGTATTCGATTGCCTTCTCTGAATGAATCTCGATCTTGAGCCAGGTGATCGTGTTCTTGACGCCGGGAATGCCATCAAGTCCTGTCGTCCTTTCGACGTCGGACTCTTCCCACGAATCGTATATGACGTGATACTGGAACTCACGGTCGTCGTCGGGCCAACAGACGGGAATCCAGCAGTCGGGCCGAACCGACCGGACCTTAACCCGATCGCCGCTTCGAGAGACTTTCACGATGCCACAACCACACCGACACCAATCGGCACCGGCCTCCTCCAGCGTCACTGGGAACCTGTCCCGATCCATCCAGACGGTGAGGGCCTTGTCGACCTCTTCAGCTTCGAGCGAGATCTCGAGCTCAGGTAGAGCCCCGTTCAGAACCACACCCACGGCCTTCTCTGGGAGAGGTACTTTGATGTGCAGTTTCTTCGGCTTCGCTTCGGTGTCCTTCTCCAGCCAGTTCTGCATCACCAAAAACGACGACCGCCCGCCCGCGAAGATGTCGATATTGTCGGTCATCCCCTTGATCCGGGCGGCCTCGTCGGTCGGGGGCCAGGGCTTGTCGTCTTCGAGAAAATCTAGGTTAGTGAGCATCGGCCCTCCTCATGTCTTCGTTCTTGTTCATCCTCGTCTGGACGTCCACCATACAGGCGCCGCAGACGGGATGGTTCTGCACCATCACCTGTCGCGTCCGGCCCTCCTGCTCGTCCAACCGGCTCCAGCGTTCCACCGCCGGGGCCTCCAGCCCACAGAAAATACAGATCATTCTCCGAACCTTCCACTATCGATCTCCAGGGATGTTATAGGATAATATTCTGTCAAGAGTTGCAGGCTTGGGTCGTTTTCGTCGATAGTGTATACGTGCCCGGTTTCGTTTGGCTTGAACATGTCCAGCCTTACAACGTTTTCTCTAATGACGTATCGATACAATTCCCGTGGATCGCGCCCGTCTACGAAAACTTTACATTTGTTCGGGTTCCATGCGTTCACGATTTTTACTGTCACCATCTTATCTCATCTCCCTAATCATATATCTACAGCCATATCTTATCGCATCTGGAAAATGTGAACCGTCATGCAGCGGCTTCTCTTCTTTACTATTCTCATCCCAACGATAATTATTAATGTATTTTATAGCGTTCGGACAATCCGAACTCACTTTGAGCCAGCCCTGGGAGAACATCGTGGCGACGTCCAGGATGCCGTCCTTAACGTGATTGTCCGCGCCTCGGATGTGCTCGACCTCGGCCCGCCCCGATCGTCGGCATTCTGTGATGAAGGCCGCCGCTGACGGATCGCACAAGCCAAGAGGATAGATCGGGTGGCCGTTCCACCGGCATAAGTTTACCATGTCCTCTATGTATTGCGTAGGGGCCTTCTGGCGGCCTCTGTGGTCTTTGGGGTCATAGTACACCTCTTTGACCAAGAACCACGTTAAACGGTCATTCTGAGAAGGATCTCTAGCCAATCCGTACAAACCGGCGGCAAAAGCATCCGAAGTGCCGTAATCGATGGAATAAATCCAGTCGATGAAATCCGTAGGCAGGCTTCGAGCGGCCACCACGAACCCATCCCCGACTTCAGGACGGAAGAAGTCCCAGATCCGACCTTCGGCCACGGTCCTCTGGCCGAGGATGTACCGATCGTGCCAAACCGACCCTTCCGGATACATCCGCTTATACCAATCTTTCGTCTTTTCGGAGAGGGACGGGTTATCGTCCATCGTGAAGTGTAGATAGAATATGTCTTCCGGTTTAAAATTATTCAACCATTCAGTATAAAACGGCTCGTCTGGCCCTTCTGGGTTAAGCGAAATCCAGATCTTCGCACCGTCTACCGAAAGCCTCGCCATGCCCTGTTGGAGAAACGAGATCGGCATCAGGATAGCTTCGTCCAGGAAGATTCCCGCCAGCGTTGCCCCCTGGATCAGATCTTGCGATCGCTCGTCCTTCCCGCCAAAGATCCAGTAGATGTTGTGGTGGCCCATCCATTCGACTTCGAGGAAGTTCTCGGTCGAACCGTGGTGATCGTTGATCTTCGCGCCTTGGGCCAGGAGCGCCCTTTTGAGCGGCCTTATGATGTTCCGGCGAGCGGAGCCTATCGTCTTCCCGCAAAACGCGAACTCGTAATCGTCAAATTCGCTTTGAGCCCACATCGCAAACGAGAAGCTGCCCGTCAACGTTTTGCCAGACCGGACGGCCCCTTCCATGCAGATAATCCTCTTGTGCGAAACGGGCGACTCAGGCAACCACCATGACAGCACCTTATAGCCCTTCTCGCTAAATGTAGGGGACCACTGGAACGAGGCTTTAGCCTGCATCATCGGCCTCGACAAATACGGCGTTCAGGAAACCCCGCAGGCTAATCTGATCCATCAGTACCGCCCTCCTCTCCCCAGTCGAGCGTATCGGCCACGTTCCGCAACGCCGATATCAGCCCGTCGTCAGGTTTCGCGACATCCCCGCCCGCCGGAACCAGCATCTTATATGCGTCCATCTCGGCTCTTTTCGCGGAGACCGCTGGCCCGTACCTATCTTTCGCTGCTGCCTTTACCGCCAGATCCGCCAAATCTTTAGCAATTCCTCTGATGTGTTTTTGGATTTCCATTGATGACGCGATCTCACCCGCCGCCCTTCCAGCCTCGACAGCATCCCGCATGCATCCGCTTTTGTGGCGAGCGATAGCGCCGTGCGACGGTCCGAAACGGTCCGTTATCGTCCGATATGACTCCTCTCTTGTGATAGCTGCCTCTATTTCTTCACGTTGTGGGTGAGTACAGATGGAGCATGGGCGGGGCAATTTAGGCCACCTCAAAGAACTCTTTCAAAGTTTCTCTGAACTCAATCGCGCCTTTTGTGAGGTTGAATTCGTCTTCGTTCACGTAACAATCCCAGACCGCAATAAAATCGAATAGTAACCCACGTACAGCGTCCTCGATGGTGAATCCGAACGCCCACTCGTGATTTAACTCCTCACCACAATGGAGCAACCACACCCACGGCAAAAAGAGATCTTTCACACCATACTCTTCATCTGAATAACTTAATACTACCCGGATGGGCTGTTTCGTTCTTAGGGTTATGACGCACCAATCATCGTCGTCCTCTGCACCGACGCCATTGCTGAAAACCGTCCCTTCTGGGATCAAATATAGCGTCTGGAGCACCATCACTGCCCCCGGTGAGATTGAATTGTGCTGACGGAATAAAAACAGCCTTCGCTCATTACCTTATGGTTATCGTTCGCATAATATATAAGTGTATCGTGACGGTACCGTTTGGCTGCACCGTAATCTATATATAGGAGTACGTACATACGTATGTATTGCAGGTGAAAGAACATGAAACCGAACCAAAGCGTGAAACTCGAAGTCGTGAAACGCCAGACGAAAACCGCCATCAGATATTACGCTCGGCGAATGTTCCGAGCGGTCTGGTGGCCGCTCTGTGATGCAAGCGATAGAGTCGATCATTTTGACAGCCACGCAAGAGTGTGGCTCGTGGGGAGATGGGAGTAGATGGCAAAAGATGTATTTTGCTCCATTTGTGGGGGCCATGACAGGCCCCGCGTCGGGAGGTCGGCGGCCGGTTGCAACCACCAAGTAAAAATCGACGGCAAATTCGTCGATATCTGCGAGAAATGTTATTCAGATCAACAAGGAATGTCCCGGGAGCAGATCCGGGATAGGGATGCGACCTGGCTGAAAAACGTGAACGAAAGCGCCGGAAAGTGGGTACCGACAGAAATGGTGATGGGCCGGCATTACAACGGGAGATGAGACAAATGACAATACCAGCAGTGCCAGAATGGGCGCGTGTTTTGGAGGCCCCCTGATGCCAGGGTGCCCGGTGTGTGGAGATGCGAGATTCGTCGCACATCCATATCCTGAAGAGTCGAAATGCGCTCACTGCGGAGCGTCTTTTTTCGGCTCAGATAAGCCCGTTTGCGACCCGCTCGTCTCGGTATCGATCAAAATTCGATCGAGCCAAAGAGAGAAGACGAGGGGGGTCAACCTCTCGAAATTCGTTCGGGAGAAAATAGATCTAGTATTTCCCTAGATCTATGTTCCCATATTTCTTGGGATTTTTGGCAGATACCATTATTCGTCTTACCCCGGAATCCGTCTTTTTCAGAGTGACCTGGGTGCTGCTCTTGATTTGAGTATGGCGAGCGTGTAGTGTCTTTGCCTCGGCGCGAAGTGCTTTTTTCATCGAGCGAGCATCCGAGTCTGAGATTTTACCAGCAGCCTGATCCGCGACCACGCTAGACATCTGCCTATCATTTTTGACCAATGCGTTTTGAATAGATTGCATTTGATCTATCCTAGTCTGAAGCGGCATTGTTTCAGGAGTTGATTTCATATCGATCCCTCCACCACCACTTCCGCCACCTCCTCCAGATCGTCCTTTCCTTCCACCACCACCAGAACCACCACCCATTAGATCCAAGCCTCCAAAGATTCCGGTCTCGCAATACCAGCTTGCAGCGGCTTATCTGCGGGCCAGTGGTCCTGATTCAGGAATACCCACCCGTGATTCTCGCACATCCGCCGCGCCCATTTTGAATGACCGTAGACACAGAAAAAGATGTCGTCGCTTTCGGCGTGAATCTCGGCGAGCTTCGCTTCGTGTAGGATCTTGCTTTCGCGATCGCCTTCGTGGGTGCGCGTCGCATAAGCCCTCCACCCCAACGGAACACCGAGAAGATTGAGGTCTTCAACGCTGTGGTGGACGTTCAAATCTACCAGAATCCGGACGCCTTCGCTTTGCCAGTACCTCGAAAGCCACCGTTTCCGATAGGTCTGCCAGATCGCGACGGCACGAGGCTGATCTGGTCCTGTGCTAAAATTAGCTTCGATGACAGTGACGCATCCCGTTTTCCAGACTTTCTCAGGCCGTTGCCATAAGCCTTCAAATCTGTAATCGTCGACGTAAAAATGGTACGTCCCTCGATGCGTCCGAGTCCGAGCGATCGACCCCCACGGTTTGGCGGGCAGGTCGACGTAATCAGCTTGCAGCGACGGCAAGAGGTCGGGAATGCCGAGATCGTTGGAAGATGGAAAGAGCGCGTCTGGAACGATGTTCATGGTGTGATTTATCTTTACCTCATCCTATAATATTCTGGCGGTACCGTTGGGCTGCACCGTTAACTTGATATACTAGTATAGACTAGTATATACTATGACGAAATACGTAAGGAAACTCGTTACGATCCGCGAGGATCAGGAAGAGACCATAGCGAACCACCCCGATCTGAATCTGTCCGGGGCCGTGCAGAAAATGATCGATGGGATGTACCCGCTTCACGGCGGAATGCCAGTTAAGCAGTTCGCCGCATGGAAAGCGATATACGACGATGAGCCGGAGTTCGCAGATGAAGTACTGCGATTCATGCGCCGCCCATCACCCGACGAAGCGATGGCGGATCTCATCGAAGACACCGATGACGAGATTCCAATAGGCGAAAAACTCTCGCCGAAGTATGGCAGCGCGAGAGAATGCGCCAGGCGCATACAGGAGATGAGATAAAATGTTTGTACAATATGAAGCTGGGCGCGCTGGAATGCGCGCCGTTAGGGAAGAAGGAATATGTACCGTGTGTGGCTTCGGGGGTGGGTGTTTCGTCCTCGAATCTACCGGTGGATTAGTTTGCTCTGTAACTTGTGCAGAGCAAGTTATTAAGCGAGGGGGGTGACTACTCCCCGTCCTGAAGGGCGGGGCTTCTAGCTTTTGGCAGAGACTGTAGTCCCAGTCTCAGAATGTTGATCGCCGCATTCTGATCCCGGTCCATCGAAAGTCCGCAGTGGGGACACTCATGGACACGATCCGATAGCAACTTTTCAACAAGAGCACCACACCTAGAGCACATCTTGGACGTATTTCTTGGATCTACCAGTACCACCATCGAACCGGCGCTCTCAGCCTTGTACGAGGCGGTTGTTACTAGCATTCTCCAAGCGACGTCTGATATGCTTTTAGCCAGGCAGTGGTTCTTGAGCATATTAGTGATGTTCAGATCTTCAAATGCTATTAATCCAAACCCATCGACCAGTTTATTGCTGAGTTGATGAGCGAAATCGTACCTTCGGTTTGAGATTCGCTCATGAATACGCTGGACGACTTTTAAGGCGACCTTCCTTTCCGGAGTGCCTTTAGAACATTTCGACAGCCGTCTTTGGGATTTGGCTAACGATTTTTCCTCTTTTCTGAAGAATCGAGGATTGGCGATCTTCTCACCATTTGAGAGAGTGGCGAAACTTGTCAAGCCCACATCTATTCCAACTACAGAACCATCTTTCCACGGAGGCTTATGCGGATCGTCAAGTTCAACCGAGAAACAAGCGAACCATTTGCCTGTAGCCGTTCTCCGAACTGTCAACCTCTTGATCTTACCTTCGATAGGTCTGTGGAGCTTGATCTTAACATCTCCGATCTTAGAAAGTCGAAGCATTCCAGATACAAATTTGAACCCAGATTGTGGATAGGAGAACGAGTCATACCAGCCACGACCACGAAAACGGGGATATCCTGGGTTATCTCCCGACTTGACCCTTCGGAAGAATGCCTTAAACGCCAGTTCTACCCGTTCTTGAACATTCTGTAGAACCTGGGAGTGGACTTCGGCCAATTCAGGCTTATCGACCTTCCACCCGGGGAGGAGGTTGTGAGTCTCATATTTCGAGGTTGATTTGCCTTCCTTCTCCCAAGAGTCTTTTCGGTATGCAAGCGTTTGGTTGTAGGTCCATCTGCACAAGTCTAGCGTCCGCTCCATCTTAGATCTCTGTGATTTGGTAGGATAGATTCTGAACTTGAACGACTTGCGCATAGTAGTTTATACCCTTTTATGGTATTTATATGTTTGGTATAAATGGGGAAGGGGCTCTACATCTCCGGCCTGAAGACCGGAGTTTTACGCCCCTCTCCGCTCCCCATTTCCATAATCGGATGTCGGTCGAGGTATTTCCATCTGACCCCCTGCCTCAAGCGGCCCGCCATTTTTATTTTGAGCGCAAAAATCGAGGACGTTAACCTCGATCTCTTCACCACCTTCAGGCGTAAATTTCGCGTTCACCGAACCGCCTCCTCTATGATCTCGATTTCCAGCTCCACGACGTCCTCCCCGAAGTACCGGGCCAGGATCTCGCCGTCGGTTATACGGATCGGCTTGTTACGGATCGCCTTAATTTTATTCACATTTTCTGCGTCGATTTTGATTGTGACCTTCATCTCATCGCCTCATCGCCTCAAAATTGCAACTCCCAACTTTTGTTCGACAATTAGCGTATCATCTATATCGATCGACGACCATGTGCATTTTCCACCGCCGCTCCATGTTTTCACTTTCGGGTGTGCTTCTATCACCGATTTGGCGACCACTACAGCGATCTCCTTTTTTTCGGGGTGCCTGGTGATCCATATTTTAAGGCCGTCGTTCACCTCATCGCCGCCATGATCTGCTCCGCTGTTTTGATTTTCGCCGCCACCTTCGGCCCGACGCCGTCCACCGTCCTCAACTCCGCTTCGGTGACTCCATAAAACGGTGCCGGGCTTCTGCCGGGATCTGGGGCGTACTGTACTATTCGGGGAAACATCCCCTTCGCAAGAATCGCCCGCGCCCGATCCGGTCCCACGCCCGGCAGCCCTCGGAGGCAGTACTCTTGCCACGATTCGCATTTCGGCATCCGCAGCGCCACGTCACCGAGGAGGATCGCCCGGGCGTCGTGGAGGATCTGAGAGACATTTTCGACAAGAGCGAATTCCTTCGCATCTTCGACTGTCGCCGCCTTAAATCCCCTGTCGTAATTCCAAAGAAAATCAATATAACTCACCCCGAAGTCCACCTCCACCCCCGACGCCTTGAGGCTTGAGATGTCGCGCCGGATTTGAGCCTCGGATTTCGCCCGCTCGCGTGGATTCTGCCAGCCGTTAACCGTGACCTCCGGCACCGCCCTCATAACGTCGCCCAGAGATCCCAGGACGGCGATTCGGAGCGGATACGGACTATTCCGCCTCTGCTCCGAGAGGTGGCCCTGCAAAGATCCTACGAAATCCTGGGGGGTCTTCAGCTCGACGCCGAGAGATCTGTCTTCCAGCGAGAACACCAGATCCACCTCGGCCTCGCCGTCTACGGTGACATTCCACCGTTCGGAATGTCGTTCAGTCGCCATGATGATCGCCCCGAACCGCTCGGGGGCGGTGCCGCGCTCGTTGGCTGAGATGCGAAGGGAGATGGGCTCGGTCATTTCGCCGCCTCCGCTTCGAGGGCCTGGATGTAAGCCGCCAGGAGGGCTTCGGCGGCGGTGTCGGCTTCCTCCCGCCATGATCTACCCTCGCCCAAACACACATCTGTAAACTTGTATTCTGGCGCCAAATGGATGCACGCCCACCCGGCACGCGCCGCGATCGCGTCCTGGATGACGCCCTGTAGGATGGCACATATGATAATTTTTGCACTTCGCATATCACATGGCGTATCTCTCAGTGGCGCTAATCGATGTTGGTAGCAATTCCACGTTTCCGGGTCCAGCTTTTTGAGCCGGTCCAGGAGTTCTTGCAGCTTGGGTTCTGTCATACTCAACCATTCAACGGCAATCTATATATAGATTGCCGCCCACTGCCTATTATGCCAAAAGAGGAAGACCAATTCCCCGCCGTGGTCTCCTATGGCCGCGTGACGATTCCCCAAAATATCAGGAAGCGGCACGGCATAGAGGACGGGGATGAAGTTGTGATGTTAGTAATAAAGAAGGTGGAGAAATGAAGTACTGTTATTTCTGTCAGCGAAACGTACATCCAAAAATAGATTGGTCTTGGGTGGGGTTCCTGTTCGGGTTTGGTATAATATACCTGATATACTATTTCCTGAAAGCCCCCCACTGCCCTATCTGTAACGCGAAACTCGGAACGATTAAGAAGGATTAGGGAGACGTGATAAATATGCCAGGTGACAAATCGGAAGAAGAAGAAGTATTGACGACGTGCATGAACTTCGTCGAATGGGTGAACGACGAGTTCAACGCCGATGTGAAGATAACCGATGAGACTATGACCGATACCGACAAGATCCATATCAACGTACCGGGGCAGGGCCATCTACACGTCGATAGGAAGACGGGGGAGGTGGAAACGAAGATTACGGGCACACTGCCCGACAAGCTCCGAGAAGCCCTCGGCCAGAAGCCCGCGCCTTCGGCGTCGATAGAAGCAAACTTCCCAAAAGAAAGATTGACTAGTATCAGCGCAGAATCCCCGACCCATAGAGCCGTAATCCCGCGAGACGTTCCGGTGCGAGACATGCAGATCTCAGATCTCACCGTCGAAACGATCATCGAATACCTCTGCCCCGACGCGACGGACCAAGAAGCCTTCATGTTCCTCCAGTTGTGTCGGGCGAGGAACCTAAACCCGTTCACCAACGAGTGCTACTTAGTCAAATATGGCAAAAAGGCGCAGATGATCGTCGGAAAGGAAGCCTTTATGCGAAAGGCAGAGATGCACCCACAATACGAGGGCTTCAAGGCGGGAATACTCGTAGCTCAGGACGAGGACGGCGATGGACTAGAAGCCAGGGAAGGCACCTTCCTAATGCGAAACGAAAAGCTTCTTGGTGGGTGGGCGGAGGTCTACCGGAAAGATCGTAGGGTACCTATCCGATCAGAAGTGTCGCTAAAGGACTTCAAGAAGAACACACCTGGCCCTTGGGCGGATATGCCCGCCGTGATGATCCGCAAAGTGGCGATCGTCCAGGCGCACCGCGAGGCCTTTCCGAGCGACCTGTCCGGGTGCTACGATTCGGCGGAGTTCCGGGACTCGCCTGAGATCATCGACGCCGAAATGGTGGAGGCTTGAAATTATGAACCTGAAACTGATATTAGGACTGCTGGCCCTGGTCGGGATCGCTTCGGCGGTCCCCCTCGGCCCGTACAGCATCGACTATGGCCTTGAGGACGCGATCTATACCCCGATCGCCCAGGTGCGAGAGTTCACCACCGACGGCGTGAACGCCACGGCCTGCGCTGCGGTGGTCCTCGCGCCCGACGGGTGGGCTCTGATCATAGTGAACGACTTCGAGGAGGAGGTCGGTCTCTCTGAATCCGACGTTTGGGCTCCGTTCGGTGGGGGCGTCATGCTCGCGCCTATGGAGATCATGATCGACGGATGCAAAACCAAGATGAGCACCGACGGCAAAAACTGGCGCACCGTGTGGACCGTTCAGGCAGAGGGGTGGGAGGACGGCATTCTTTACGGGACCGACACCGTGGCCGTCACGACCGGCGGCTGGGATCGGCTCGAAGTGGAGGCATTCCTGGAATCGATCGAAGTAACGAAGACCAGCCAACAAGAGATCTCTGAGCCGGAAATGTCGGCAGAACGCGCAAATGTCCTCGAAGGAACCGTGGTACTCGGAGACAGTTCAACCGCTGCCCGTTTGGCGGCTTATCGAGAGGCGGGGCTCCAAATGGGATATATAGATGTCGTCCCGGTGTGAACTCAGTAACCAGATCGGCCCCTAAAATGTAAAATATTTTCGGGGCCGATTTCGTATTTATTAAAATGTGGTTATCATTTTCCTGGTGCGATCTTCCCCGCCTTGGCCTCCAGCGCCTCGATCCTGGCTAACGCTTCTTGCAAAGCTTTTGTAAGTACGGACACCATCGCGCCGAGATCTCTCCCGTCCTCGACAATCTCACGGATTAGCGGCTCGCCCGTCTTCTCGTCGATCACGGGCCGTTGGACTTCTTCGCCCGTTTCTTCGTCGATAACCGTCTCTGTTGTGGTTTCTTTCAGACGTATCGTTTTTCTGGTGCATGGTGGGAGGCTTGAATGGTCAAGCTTCCCGGTGCCGTCGCCTTTGATCCCCCTGATAGCAGTCAGGGCATCAATTTCTGGGAATGTACACCTATCGCTAAACGTGAGAGCGGAGCAATCATCGACGACGTAGAGGCAATTGTCACCGGGATCGGCATCTGCCCCAACGTTGACGCCGCCATTGACGGCGAGCTTGGCCGCTGCCGCAACCGTTCCTATCCCGACATTCCCACCAGACGCGATCCGCATTTTCTCTGTCACCGCCGCCACCCTGGTTGCAAACGCCATATACGATGCTGTATCGTCGACGTTTGCATTCTCCTTAAACCCCCGGATATAACCCCACCCCCTCGGGATCGACCCATCGTGCCCGATAAACTGGAGTGCCCCGCCCGTATTTATTGCTCCGGTAGTTTCGGACCCTGCTATTTCTAACTGTCCGGTATATACTGTTACAGGGCTGGGTCCGAATATACTGAATAGGCTGGCCGGTGCTGATGTCCCTATCCCAACATTACCTCCGTCTTTGACGAATATCCCGTTTCCGCCGTCATCCTGAAGTGAGAGCCCGTCGCCGTCTCGCGCCCGAATCTTGTCGGTGGCGATGTACTTCCCATCAGCCTGGGTGACGTCGTTACTCAGCGCCGTTATCAGGGCCGCGAGGGTGTTCGTCTCCCATTCATCCGCTCCGGCCACAAGTACTGAACCGGCAGCGGGTTTCGCCAGCCTTTCGACCGTCGCCGCCCCCCGCTGGTACAGGTCGCCCCTGGTGGTGAGCGTCGCCATCGGCTGGAGGAGAGCCAGGGCTTCCCTGATGCCTTGCTCTGTGACTATAGTTGCATCATCGCCAGGATCGCCCACCTCAGTCGCGAGAGCGATACCGTCTTTCAAGAGTTTGCCCGTCTCACCATCGAACTGAGCGAAATCTCCGTCCGTCGCGCCATCGGGTCCGACTACATCCCCCACGTCGGCCAACGCGACGCCCGAATCTTTTAGCAGCTTTCCGGTTACACCATCGAAAACTGCCAGATTTTCGTCTGTCGCCCCGGCAGGCCCCAGAACCATTGCCGCATCGATCAGATCAACGTTCCCCGATTCGTTGGCATTCCGGTTGAGCAGCGTGGTGGTGATTGTGCTCTTCGTCATTCCGAGCCGGTCGGTGACCATCTCACCCCTCCGGCTGGAGTTTCATGATATCGACGATAGTCTTCACTCGGTCGAGTTCGTAATGGAGTATCCGAAGAGCTTGTGCTTCCTCGTCGGCTCGAAATGCAGCGGCCTCGGCCTCGGCTCTGGCGTCTTTGGTCTCGGCCAGAACTACCGCCTGGATCTTTGAGGGGTCGGTCGCCCCGAACCTCTGGGCAGTGGCGGCGGCTTCTCTCATCGTTTCGTCGAGCTTTCGTTTTGCGGCCTCGGCTTCTTTTCGAGCCACGAAAGCCACGTCTGCCTGTCTTTTCGCGGCCTCGAACGCGCGGTTAACGGTCTTGATTGTCACCTGGTCCATCATTTATATCAACTCTTCATAATGAATTTCAGAGCATAATACGGGGGAAGGTTGTTCTGACTGTCGCCGGTGAAGGTGCTTGCGGGGTCGTTGTGGCCGTGCCCGGAACCGCCACCGGTATATCCAGTAAAAAACCCAGAATGATCTACGAGGTTTAATGTATCTTCTGATCTCGAAAAAAAAGGCGCGCTCCCGATGGCAACTACATCACATACATCGGAAACCCGTGTTCTGTACCGGTCATAATATGGATGGGTGTGGTTAGGAATTTCATCTATTGTTAGTGTGTGCTCCGCGATAGTCATAGTCGCCGTTGGCGTGATGCTGTCATTTCCTCCAGAGGCACCGACGGCATAAGACGATCCGGCCCCGACTATGAACTTATCTTCAAGGTTTGGCGTCCCGTTTTCTCCGTCGCAGTCGTACCAACCACCCGGTGTGGCCCCTGAGAACATGATAATAAGACCCGCTGGCACCCCAACGCCGACAAAATACGCCGCTTCGTGTCCCTCCAGGGTGTCAGCATCGCACCCAGACCCCGATCCATCGTTTCCGGCATGCCAGAAATTAGAGTTCATCTCGGTTTCGGTATAATAATCATCGTCGTGTGTGTGGTTATCTACGTCAGAGACGGCGGCGGCGTACTGAGTTTCGAGATGGTTCAGCAGAGCCGAGGTGATCGGAGTATCGGCGGCCCAAGTGGTCTTCGTGTAGCCCATCTTAGCTCACCTTCTGAATATAATAGAGCGCATAATAAGGCGGCCGGTTGTCGATATTCTCCGACGTTATCGTAACATATGAGCCGTCGCCATCGGTATGATCATGAGCATCGACTCCTGTGCCATATGTTTCAGTATTATTTGATCTGTAGGTATATGATGCATATGCGCTTTGGGCACCGCCGGATTGCGTAAATTCATATACATGATCGTATCCGTAATAATCATTATGTGAATGTCTGTGGCTTGGTATCTCATTAGTCACAAGTTCGTGTCCTGCGACCGTTACGGCACCGGCTCCGGGAGTTACGCTCGTCACTCCTCCGGTGTTACCCACCGCATAGGTCGATCCGGCCCCGACTATGAACTTGTCCCTGAGATCTGGAGTCGTTCCGCCCCCGTTGCATATGGCCCAAAGGCTCGGGACGTTGGCATCGGTCCCGTACCAAACCATGATAGTCCCGACCGGAAGAGCAGACCCGATCAGGTCGGTGGCGTGCGATCCGTCTATGGTGTCGGCGTCCAGGCCAGCGGGTAAGGTGTCACCTCCGTCGAGATGGAAAAACTTGACGTCGGCTTCGGTCTCGGTGTAGTATCGGTCGTCGTGAATATGGGCGTCTAGATAGTCTTTCGCCTCGGCATACTGCTCCTCAGCATGACGAAGGAAACGAGCAGATATCAGAGTGTCGGAATCCCAAGAGGTCGCTGAATATGTCATTATGCCAACTCCCTCATGATCCAGCAGAGTGCATAATAAGGCGGTCGATTATCGTATGCGTTGAACGCGATTGTTGATCCTGCGTGACCGTGTGCGTTGCCATCTGCCCCCACCGGATTGCCTGTGTTACGAAGAGTATCTGTAAATGCATCGGAGGCACGCCGCCCAACAGAAGCCGAAGTTCTAGTCGATACGTAAGAATAATAATCATTATATTGATGTGAGTGTTCTGGCAACTCCGCCGCTGACAGGGCGTGCCCCACAATCGTCACCGTCCCCGTAGGAGTCCTCGAAGCGTATCCACCGGTGTCGCCTTTGCCATAAGCCCCCCCTGCCCCAACGACGAACCGGTCCTGGAGGTTTGGCGTGCTATTGGTTCCGTCACAGATCACCCAACCCGAAGGAATCGACACGACCGACCCGGACCAGATCCCGATATTTCCCCGTGGCACCGCCGCGTCTTCTATGCCATCGGTATCGTAACCGTCCACCGTGTCAGCATCGAGAAGAGTACCGGGGCCATCGGTTCCGGCATCAAAAAAGCGGGCGTCAGATTCAGCCTCGGTGAAATACCGCGAATCGTGGTCGTGGGCGTCGTAATCTGTCTTAAATTCGTCGTACTGAGTCTCCATCGTATTAAGACGGGTATGAGTGATCGCAGTTTCCTCGGTCCAATCGATCTTAACATAAGCCATATCACGACCACCTGTTGTCGTTTTTCCGAACCTGCCAGGCTTCAAGTGCGGTCTTGGTTCTGACGTAGGCCTGCTTGTCCAGCTCGATGCCCGTACCCGCTCCGCTTGCAGCGGCCACACCGGCCCACCACCCTATATTTGTGATGTCCTCCCCGACAGATTCCGAGGCGTTGATCATGGTGGTCGTCACGATCTGTGTGGTTCCGGCCTCCTCGCCGGTTATGGTGGTGATCGCCTTGCGGAAGACCTCCCCGCCCACATCGTAGAGAGCGCAATATTTCACCCGGTCGTCCTCGTCGAAACTCGGATAAGTGGCACCATCGGGTACTTCGCCGTCATCAGGATAAATATCATTAAATAAATTTGGATCGTCGATCGCCACCCAGTTTTTCGTGAACGATAGCATCCTGATCAGGAGCTCTGACCCCGATGCCGATTTCTTGATCTGGCCGACTTTGGAAGCCAACAACCTGGAGAAGAAACGCTGCCACGAATCGCCCACCGGGCCAGACACGGCCTCGACATCATACCAGATGTAGCCCTGGTCCTCACGCATCTCGACCTCTTGGATCAGCATCTCCTCGGCGTCGAAGCCGTGCTCCGCAAGGGTCACGGTGGCGAGCTGGCCCGCCTCGAGGCCAGAGGTGCGGGTCGTGAACTCCAGAGTCTCGCCGATCACGGCGTACTTGTCGAGCTTGGCGTTTGCCGCGTCCTCGGCTGCGGTGGTCTCCTGGATTTGAGGAGCCACTTCAACCGCCTCGACGTAGCCGGTGGTGCCTTCGACGGTCTGGCGGTCGGTGACGGCGGAGCTGTCCTCGGCTACGGCTATGACATCGTAGAATCCAACGTACACCACCTCCAGGACGTCCTCCGCGTCGAGCTTGGCACCCCCGGCGTCCTGGTTGATCGCGTTCTGCTGCTCGGCATAATACCAATCTGAGCCGGTGTCCCCCCTCACACCGAAAGTTTTCTCGACGTCGTTCACCTTGATCGTCGTTATCGACTTGACCGGATAACCGAGGGTGAAAGTGGATTGTTCACCGTTCCCGGCAAAGGTCTCGGTCTGTGGTGAGGTCTCCGCCTGGCCTCCAATCACGTATTGCCTGTTGCGGTACTCCGGATTTCCCCTCGTCACGATGATAGAGCCTTCGAGCATGTCGGCCGCAGCAGGAGACCACGGGGCCGCGTTGGTGGCCCTCGTGAGGAAATGGAGCTCTTTATATCGATCAATCCACCACGTGAAGCCCGAAGCTTCGGCCAGTTCATCGAGGGCTTCCGCCGCCGAAACGTAGGCGAAGATGCACTCCGAGATCGTGGCACCGTCCTGGACCGTTCCGGCGCTCACTCCTTCGGGGGCCAGGTACTCGTCTATTATGTCCTGGACGATATCGCCGGCTAGGGCGTCCTCGTCCGACAGGGCCACGATCCGCTTGTCTGCGAGATAGTGATTATCGACCACCTCCAGCGTGTGAATGAGCGCCGTGTTCCCGGAGACCTGGATCTCCCCGACCTCATCAACGTATCCTGAGAAAAGGAGCGTCGTAGTATCCCAGTCATAGACCGTGACGACCATCCCTTTTCTGAATGAGTATGCAGCGGCCTCATCGTTCGCCTGGAACGAACATACCGACCTCTCCTCAAGCCTGTCCACCATCGAGAACGTCCCGCTACCGATATGAGAATCAATCTGGCCCAGGCTCCAATAGCTTTCAGAAGTACCGAGGCTCGAAAAGCTCTCGTCCGTGCCGAGATCCTGAAACGAGAGGCAGGTCGTCAGGAGGTCGGACCCTATCGTGATTATCAATGGACCTTCGCCCCCGCGTTGACCCTAATCTCTTTCATCTGGCGGTTCCCTACGGCCTTGGCGATCACTCGGCTATCCAACTGAACTATGATCGTCTGTGACCCGCCATTGCCGTTTTTGCCGCCCCACACCTCCTCCGGGATTATAGCCTCTCGCCCGCTCGGGTTATCACCGACCACGGCGAGTTGTGGCCCATCGACCACGCCGCCCTCGGCATACGACCCGAGCCGCACGCCACTTGTGTTACTTATATAAGATGATATCCCGCCGGTGGCGTGGTAGTTCATCGGGTCAATCGAATACGAATATCCCGCCGGGTTTGTGTAGATCAGAGCGTTGACGGGGACGGTAGACCCGAGACAGGTTTGATAATTGTAATTTGTCTGGAGGCCAGCGGACTGATAAGCCGCCCACCTGGAAGCATTGGAACTGTTCCCGACTACCAGTGCCCCACTGCTACTTCCGCACGTGCCGCCAACGCACCCGTCGCCACCACCGGAACCGCCACCACTAATAGCTGATTTGATTGCGTCAATGAACGACTGACCCGCAAGTTTTACGTCGGATAAGAACGCTGCCCCGGCCTCAGTAGATGCTACCGTTATCTGTGACCCGGCTTCGACACCGCCCGCCGCGATCCTGGCCCCAGATTCGTCACTGCTTGATATCCACCTCTGACCCGCTGATATGGCGCTACTGATTGCGGTTTGCGCGGCATGTTCCGCACTAAGCTTGACACTTTGCCCGCCTGACTGCATGTTAAAAAATGATTCTAACGACGAGCTCACGGCGTTATTGGCAGCGGTCTGGCTTGCCGAAATTACATTTTGAGATGCGATTTGACTAGATGCAATATCGTTCTGGCTGGCCTGCTGACTCCCCATCACCAGAACGTCCCGGCTCTGGTAGGCCCCACCCAACTGGATCGTCTCAGATTGCCTGGCTGCCCCTACGGTCGCGCCGCTGAAATAATTCGATGAAATATATACATCGTCTGCGAAACTCTCGCCTGACTGCTCAACCTTTTTGCCGCCGTTGATCGCCAGTTTTTCGAGCTTTTCGCCCGCGCTCCCGATGTAGGCCGTGAGCTTTCCGGTCTCCGGGCTGATCGCGTACCTGACGGCGTTGGCGAATCCGGCAACGTCGGCCCTACTCACGATCTGGCCGGGTTGGGGGGTGGCGACCGCCTGCTGAGACGATGCCAGGGCAATGGTCTTTTCCATCGAGGTGAATCTTCCGCCGAGACCGGAAACCCCAGCCTCGATGTGCTGGCCGAGCGCACTGATGCCGACCACGGTTCCAGCGGTGGAATCGGCCACGGTTGGCATCGTGTCGGCCATCGCCCCGGTAGCGGTCGCTGTGGCAGCTTCCTGCGCTATCGATTCTGCGGTGTAGGCCGCAGCGTCTTGACGAATAGCCGCAAGTTCGGCGACGAGTTCTTCATTAGATCCCTGATAATCAGGGAACCATTTCTTGATGTTTTCGAGCTGTTGTTCTGGGTCCAATCCGATAGGATTGATCAGGGCGCCGAGCGCCGGGTTCTCCATCGGTGTAGTGACTGATCCCGATGCCTTCCCGAACAGAGCGCTAAGATCAACCATCCCACCGGATTCGGGATAGTTCGCCCCAGCCACCCAAACCGACCCAGCGTCCTCTGAATAATTAGCTTTTTCGGAGTCTCTCATTTTGCTTACTTCGGCTGCGGTTCGCTTCACTCCGGTAACTTTGTTCGTGTACGTTTTGGTAGTAGAAGCCCTTTCGGAAGCTGACGCCGCCGCCGCGCTCTCCCCTGCCGATGACGACCCGCCGCCGCCCCCCATATTTGAAAACGCACGTGGATCGTATCTCGCCAGGTTTTCAAGTCCAGTGGGCTCAAATGCGGCAGACGCGCTGCTGCCCCAATCCAGCCCTAGCAGGCTCGCCAGAGATCCGAGCTTTGAAATCGCCGTGTCTATTGGCCCAGATATGAACTCGGGGATTGCCGGCCATTTAAACTCAATTCCGGTAATACCCTCAAAGGTTGTCTCGATCTTACTGAACGCATCATCGAGCAGGCCGCTTAGGTTTAGATACCATTCACCGAGCTTGATCAGGACCGCATCAAACCCAAATATGAAAAAGTTTCTAAACTTGATGCTGAAAGTGTCGACTTGAGTGAGCCACCCTATGATATGGGATCTGAGCGAGTTGTAAACGTTCCCAGCCCACCCACTCAGAACGCTGGACACCTTATCGAATGCATCCCAAAACAGGTTTACGAAAGCCGCTTTCCACCCGGCCCCTCCGGTCATTTCGTCGGAGAACCCAGCCCAGAACTCCGAGAATGCCGACACGACCGCAGAGAACCAACCGCTGAAAGTATTTGTGGCGTCCGAAGTGGTTATCCCGGATACCTTCTCGCCGATCCATTTCAGGAGGTTCCACCCTGCCTGAATCCCAACCTTGAGCCATTCGGCTATTTTCTCGCCCACTGGAGACCAATCATATTTTTCTATGGCTTCGGAGAGGTACGTCCCCAGATCTGACGCGGCCCCGAAGACCGCCTTGATGCCGTCCAAGATCCGGGTTCCGACTTCTCCCCATTCGACAGCGGCAAGCTTTTCTTTGATGTAGCCGCCAATCGCACCGCCGATGTCTGCTAGTCCCGAAGTTATCCGGCTCACAAGGCTCGACCAGTCGTAAGACGTGAGCGCGTCGAAAAGCTTCTCACCGATATCTGACAGAGCGCCGAACCCCTGGCCGATCAGCCCGAGGATGGTATCGCCGGCAGAACGCCAATCAATCGCTTTCAGCTTTTCGACGATCGCCGCGCCGATGTCGGTTAAGGTTCCGAAAGCGTCCCGGAGTCCCGCCCCGATGGTGGAGGCTATCGAAGACCAGTTCACCGACTTGAGCGAATCGACTATTGATGTGCCAAGCCCCTTGACCTCATCCCAAACCCCGCCCCAGTCGATGTTTCGGAACCCTTCTGCCAGATAGCCGCCAAGGTCTCGAAGTTTCCCGTATGCAGCGGTGAACGTGGTTATCAGGATGTCGCCAGCCGATGAGAAGGCTTGTTTCCAATCGAGAGACCCGAAGTATCCCGTGATCTGATCTTTGGCGGATTTGGCGTAAGTGGTGAGCTTCGAAAATGCGGTTTTATAGTCGCCCTTTTTGAGCGATTCCCAGATGTCCTTTACCGCCTCGCCTACCTTTTTCAGCGAATCGATGACCCCGGTTTTGTCAATCCCGCCGAACGCCGCCACCATGCCACCGATCGCGGCACCGACTAACAGAACCGGAGCCAGCAGAGCAAGCACTGGAGCTGCCGCTCCGGCCGCCATCATGACGAACGAAGCCACGACGCCCGCCGCCATCCTCGCAACGTGAGCCAAAGCACCGGCCGCCATCAGAGCGAACCCGGCTATGGTTTTTGCGACCATCCCGGCGAGGCTTGCGGCTGCGCCAAGAGCCATCCTGGCATAATGAGCTATGACACCAGCGGCCATGATAGCCATCGAAGCCAGAGCGGTTACTTTGGTAGCAACGAACTGGACCGCCACAGATCCAGCCATCAGAACCACCGAAGCCACGGACGAAACCGCCATAGTCGCGTAACTAGCCAGGACGGAGGACACCATAAGAAGTGTATTCGAGAGTGCTTGTGCTTTCGCGGTCACAAATGCCGCTATCGTTGCGGTTTTCATCGCTACGATTCTGGATATTGCACCTGTCGCCATCGTAGCGTAACCGGCCACCACTGGAGCGACCATCGCCACGACCGACGCAATACCGGCAGCGGCCATGCCTGCCAACGAAGCCACCACGCCAACGGCCATTCTACCAGCACTTGCCAGTGCGCCCGCTCCCATCGTGACGAACGAAGCCACGACACGGGCGGCGGCGAGAACGGCCCCCCTGCTCATCAATGCAAAAGCAACAATAGCCGCCGCTGCCATCCCGTCCCATAGCGGTTTAAGGTTAGCAGTTCCGCTTGCAAGAGACACCACAAAATTTTTAATAGCCGGGATGGCCCCTGTATTCAACCAATTTAATAAATTCTTAAAAGGCCCCTCAGTGATCTCGCCTATCGATATCCCGACGTCGAAAATCGAGTTTTTCATCCGCTGCCACTGGCCCGTAAGGGTGTTGGCCATCACACCGGCCTCTGCGGTGAGTTCGGTACCCTGGACGTTCACGTAGCCGAGAGCTTCGGCGTACATATCGGCCCCGATCCCGGCTTTTGCCAGAGCCTGATAACCATAAGTACCGAAGATATCAGTAGCGGCGCCCATCCTTTCGACGTCGCCCTCTACCATGTTGATCGCTCCACCCATTTCGATCAACGTTCCATAGAGGTCGTCGCCCATCTTCTGGGATAGCGATTCAACCGATATCCCCATGATATCCGCCATCGCGGCCATCTTGTCGCCGTCCGAGGCGATCATGTTCAGACCGGCTTTTATCGCCGTGGCGGCTTGTGGACCGTCGACGCCGAGAGACGCCAGAGTTGCCCCGAATGCAGCGGTAGCGGCTGCGGGCTCGCCCCACATCGTGGCGGTGCCCCCAAACGCGTTCACGAAATCGATTATACCCGGAGCGGTGGCGTTCATCTGGTTTTCGAGGGCGTTAATCTGAGAACCGAGGATGTTAAGATTTTCAGTAGGTATCTTGAAAACGTTGGCTATCCCGGCCATCTGAGTCGAGACGGGCCCGGCATCCATCTCGAAGGCGATAGCCATGTCAGACATCACTTTCGTGAAACTGACGATCTCGGCCCTGGCCCCGGCCATGTCGCCCGACGCCATCTTAGAAACGCCGATACCAAGCGATCCTGCGGCCCCGGCGATGTCCTCCAGCATCGAGACGGTGACAGGACCTTCGGTCGAGAGTTGCCGAAGATCGGAGCCGAGAGCCTTGAGATCGTCGCCGACGAGGCCGGTGGTCTTGCTGACGCTGGCGAGCCCCTGCTCATAGGTGGCAAAGGCGTTTGTGCCACCGATTACGGCGGCGGCAGTTGCAGCTATGCCAACCGCAGCTCCCGCTTTCAGTGCCGTGCCCAGAGCACTACCGAACTTGTGGGCTTTGCCTTCGGCCTGAGATAGACCCCGATCAAATGCAGACTGATCAAGGTACAGGCCCGCCGTAACCTTTCCAACTTCGACCACGTTGTCACCTGGTTATTTTTTCGATGGCCGGGGTATTCCCAGTTTTTCGGCCTCTGCGATCCGGTCTTCGAGAGGCGGCTTTTCTCGGGATTCTCGGCGCGGGAAACATTCATCGAAGCTTTTCAGCTTCGGATTGAAACCGGACAGTGCCGCTATGTTCCAGGCAAGACGCGCCAAGGCTTCCTGTCTGGCTTCCTCACGCTCCCGGTAGGCTTCTCTCTTCAGATTAAATTCGTCGTTCGTTAAATTCCAGAACTCGTCCGGCGAGAGGCCTAGGGTTCCAACTCCTAGTCTTTCGGTGTCTCGCCAGGTCCATGCGGTGGTGACTTCTCCTCGTCGGCCTCCATGTCCTTGATCGCCTCGGCCATCCTTGTTTTCATGGCTCGCTTTTTGCGGTCGGCCTCCAGCTTGATCGCCTTGATGTACTGCTTCACGTCCGCAGTAGGGTTTCCCAGGGCTACCATCAGCTCCTCGATCACGGCGGTCTCGATGGCGTCCAAGTTCCCCTTTTCGATCTGGGTGTCCATCAGATCATAGACCTCATCGATGGTGGTCTCATTTTTGCAGGCGGAAAGCATCGAAAATACCAGATGGCCCAAGACGGTCTTCTTCTGGATGTTCGCCAGGGCCCGGTCCAAGCTCATACCCGTCATGGTCTCGGCGAACACCTGAGCCTTGAAGGGAAATTTGTACTCGCGTTGCACATCGCCAAATTTGAAATATTTAGGCTTCGCTATAATAACACCCTCTAATATGTTGCATCGATCCACTGGTAGAACGTGCCACTGAACGTCCAGGTCAGCTTTGTTGACACGACTTCACCAACCGAGGTGCTTACTGGAGCTCCCGTCAAGAACCCATCTGCCTCGATCCTGCACCGGCCGGTGTCTGTGTTCACGTAGAATACCGCTATCAGATTCGAGCCGAGGTCGCCGGAATGACCGGGCACAACCCAGTAGTCAGAGACCTCCCCGGTGCCGCCCATGAGACCAGGCAGGAATTCTTTGTGCCCACCACTTCCAAAGGTCGTAACCTCTTTCAGATCGACTTCGGGGCTCACGGTGAAATCGTAAGCGTGGGCGACGGCTTCCATGATATGCTTCGTCCCGGCCGAGATCTGCATCAGATCATACTCTTCGATCGCCACGGTGAAGGTTATCAAGCCGAGGTATGAGGTCTCGGTGAATCCGGTGTCGATCGTAGTATAGGCGGTGCCTCCCGCAAGGTTGGTTTCGGCCAGAGCCGTAACGATCCCGGTGCCGTCGCTTCCGGTCTTGAGGCTGGCTTTCAGCAAGGCGAAGGCGTCCTCGTCGGCGTTGATAGCGGCCAAGATCTCGTTCGCTATCGTGGTGATCGCGCCTGCAGGTCCGGTCGCAAGGCTCACGTCGATATCGTCACCAACCACCGTGATGGCAAGGGTCTTGTCGTTGCCTGCCGGGTCGGTGTACGTAACTGTGATGTCGTCGCCTGCGACTCCTGCGGTCTTTGCGCAGAAGTGGAGATCGTTGTTATCACCCACCAGAGCGGTCTCGACGACAGACGCTTTGCTTTTCTGGACGGTCTGCGATCCGCTCACCCAGTACCGGTCTGCGATAGCCGCAGCCTGCCAGTGAATCTGATCACCGAGGTCTACTAGAGACAGATCCGAGAAGGCGACGGTGGTGGTGGCGGAACCGTCGGCGAGGCTCGTCGATCCCATCGCCGTAACTATCCCGGTGCCGTCTTCGGTGGCCGGGAGTGACGCTGTGACCCATTTTGAGGCTTCGGTGTCGGCGTTGATCGCGTCCATGATCTGCTGGCCGGTTGACGTGATCGCCCCGCCTGCTCCGGTCGCCAGGTTCACCGTGATGGTGCGAGCGGTCGAGACGGATATCGATAGCTCCTGGGAGTTTGCGCCCGGATCTGCATAGATCACCTCGATGCTGTTGCCCTCGGTGCCGGGCGGAACGGCCGTGTAAAGCAGCTCGGCGTTGTCTTCCCCGGTCGCCGTCGTCATCGTGGCCCGCGTCGCAGTCTCCATGTAAAATGAAGACGCATAACCCGCTAGAGCGGCGGTAGTCATCGACTATACCCCCCACTCCGATCAGGCGGAATCGTAGTCGTCAGTTATGGCCCCGGTGAACTGGAACGAGAACTTTAGAGTCACCTTGTCGCCCTGGCTAGTGCTGATGGGCATCGATTTGACCCAGCCGTCGCCGTACCTGCCGTATCCGTTGTTGGAGCCGGTGTCGTCCCAGTTCACCCTGAGAGCGATCTTTGTTTTGCCTGCAAAATACCCCTGGAGAGCGGTCTGGCCGGTCGTGTCTCCTTTCAGGTAGTTGCACGAAATAGACACAGACCCGCCATCGTTCCCGGCTAGGTATTCTTTGTGGCCGCTGGACCCCCGGCTGGTCACTTCGACCATATCGATATCCCACGGGGCGTCTGCGTCCAGCACCTCACCAACTGCGGCGGATGCCGTTTTCCCGGTACCGGCCGCTCCTATGTAGACCGTTCCCGCCCATACTATCGTTGCTGTTGTCACCTGTAACACCTCTCAAATCTATATCTTTTTGATTACTTCAAAGTCACAATACCATTTCACAATGCCCGAATCGCCTTCGAGCGACATCTGAGCCGGAGGATGTAAGGCCCGGCAGAGGGGATACCATGTATCGCTCAGGGTCTCGTTAGTTTTCGTCAACGTGGCCCTGATCGCGGTTATCAGCGTATTAGCCGTCAATTGGTTGCTGTTCCGCGCCTGCACCTGGAACCTCGGGTATTCGTAGCCGATCATGTCGTCGGGCTTACCGCCGTAGACCTTGATCATAACGCAATTAACCGGTGAGGCGGGGAGGTAGCCATAGAACAAGGTTGCAGCGGTGCAATGGCTCGCTGCTATCAGCACCGCCCCGATGTCGGTTATCACGCTCATTTCATATCTTGCCCCCGAGATCGATATAACGCCCAAACAAAACCGCGATGAATGTTAAAATCGAGATGCCGCCGATGAGATACCATCTCCAGTTTTCGAGCGAACTGATCCGTTTTTCTTGATCGACTACTGTCACTTTGACATATTGCATATCTTGATGAATGGAAAGCAACAGCTCGCGATCCGTTTTTGGGATGTCGGCGGCGATATCAGATATTAGATCACCTCACATTAACCAGACTTGTGAAATGTGAGCGCCCCGGTGCTCCAGATGTACCGGACGACCATAATGAGCGTGAATCCCAGCGCCCCAAGTCCAGTGATCTGCTCTTCCGAAATATCGAAGAGGCCGAACGATGCGGCCAACATCGCTATAAGCCCGACGAGAGCCGTTAGTTCGGTTTTCGACTCCCAGGGGAGCGCTTCGTCTGTCACCTCACCGCCCCCCGAGCTTGATTGCCGTGCTCTCGGCTTCCTGCATCTTAGCGTCCTGGTGGTCCACTTCTGCCTGCCCAAACTTCGCGATTGCCTCGTCTCGGCCGTAAGCCTGGCCGTTGTATCCGATGTATCGGACCTCGCCGCTCCTCATCTTCGTGTAGCCTGCTAGGAGGCGCGATTCTGGCCCAGTGAAGGGAAGACATCCCAGGTCGCCAGCTTCGGTCTCAACTATCGTGAGCGACCCCCCACAACCAGGACAGGTCACTACTCCTTTTATTTTTTCATTTGCCAAATTTGTCACCTCATCGCAACGTAACACCAATGGCCGCGCCTATGTTCTTGATCGCGTCCTTGGAGCTTTCCGCAAACTCTTTTTCCAGAAATTTTGATTCACCATCGGTGTGGTGGAGGCTCGTGTCCTCGTGTTGGCGGACGGCGTAAGGCGTCGAAAACGATATCTCGGACCCGTTCGTCACGTCGGTCACGTGGCCCGACGCCCTAAGAGGCCCCTTGTCTATCGGCGTCCTCGGAATCGTCCTGGTCAGGATGCCCTCGGCTTCGGCGTGGATCTGTCTCTTCCCGGCCACGGTTGCGGCTGCGGACAGGGTTTTGCCTTTCCAAGTGACCTTGACGTTCTGACTCAGATCCATCCCTCCCAGAACGTCAATTTTCCGGCCAGGCTCGGAACGTGGCTTATCTTCTGGATCTCTTTTGTGACGTCGTCGTATGTGATTTCGTCGCCTTCCTGGAGCTCTACATCGGCTAGGACGTGGGCCTCGGAGGTCCAGGTCTCGCCCTCGGTGTTCCTGAAAAGCCTTGCCAGCTTCTCGAATCGACAGCTAATCGATGACGTCGAGTACGTGTAGTTGCCCCAGCTATCTGGCCCTGTAGCGATCCGCTTCAAGGTCGCCGTCTGTTTCAGGAAGGGGGTCATCAGGCTCATAAGGCGCACACATCCCGCGCTAGGTATCGGCCCAGAAGCCGCCAGGCCCGATCTGAGAGGAACCCGCCCCGTCTATCGGTGGGTGCTTTGTCGGCCAGCTCAACCTGGAGACCCGTGCCCGAGATCTGGACGGATTTGGCCCCGGCATCTCTGGCTATCTTATAGTCGTCGTAATCTCCCCCAGAATCGGCCAGGATCGCCACCGCCTCCAGAGCTATGGCGTCGATCACCTGTTGAGGGACTTCATACTCGGCGGTCGTTTCGTCATAATCATAAGAGCCTACGTCGTCGGTCCTGGGGAAAAGTTCGTCTTGTGTCCGGAGGTACTTTTGGCCTCGCCAGCACTGATTATCAAGCTTCTCGACCGCCCGCGTCAGTAGAATGTCTTTTGTCGGATCGGTTGCCGCGTCCCATGCCGTGAGCTCGGTAGATAGGCAGATCAGAGCCAGCCTCGTCTCGATGTCGTCGAGGTCGGTTTCGTCATAGCTCCAGGTGGACTCGTCCGGCATCGGATCACCTGTAATAGATTTTCACAGTACAGGCTTTGCTCGCGGCGCATCCGGTCCCGCTGATGGTGATCGTGTCGGCCACCACAAACGGAGTCCATTTGTTATCGCCCGCGCTCGCGCCCGTGATTGCGGCCCGAGGATACCGGACAGCAGAGCCTCCATTGATGTCGTAACTGTCGATCTGCTCCAGGGAGACGGTCTCTTTAACGGCCAGAGTCGAGGCGGCGTTGATGGTGCCCTTGATGTAGACCACTTTCAGGATCTCACCATGAATTGTCTTGGAGACGCCAGAAGCCGCGCCACCGGCCGCCACCGAAACCGCGATCGTCTCGACCTGAATTGCGGCTGGCCCGATCGGCACTTTCAGACCCCCTTGGCCTTCTTCGACTTCTTGGGCTCATCCACATTCTCTACGATCTCGGCGTCGATTCGGTCGGGTTCTGGTTCGCGCTCAGGTTCGGGTTCGGGTTCGGGGTTCGCCTCCATCTCCTCGAGGACGATGGCGGTGATGTCTTCGGCCATGCCACGGGCCACGAGAGCCCCGCCGATCTCATCAGGTACCGTAAAACGCAGATTTGGGGTGACGCGAACCGTCCCCCAAAATGCGTTCTTTTTGCTCAGTATTTCCATTTCTGATCACGCCCTCGCCAGGTGGACGGTCACAGACCCACCCGCCAATGTGGTCAGCGTTCCGGTGTAGTCGAGCGCCAGCCTGTCGCCATCAGCCAGGGTCGGAGTCCCGCTTAGACTTCCCGCCTGGACGGTGTTCGCAGTTCCCTTGAGATCGAATGCAGCGGACTGTGCCGCCACCCCAGCAGAAGGAGCGTCGGTCCCGTCACAAAGCATCAGGGATACAGTCACGCCACCCACATCGTCACCGGCCACGGTATGGACTTCCTCGATATGAGTAACGGTCCAGGCATCGGACGCGATGAAGATAGACTCATCAACGCTGGACGCGTCAACCTGCCAGACTATGATCTGCTCCTGCGGTACGATCACGCCGCCCACAGTGAGGGCGTCGGCGTCGGTTACGGCCAGGGTCTTGGCTGTGGCAACGGTGGTGTCACCGTTTAAGGCCACCGCCCCGGTTCCGGTCGTCAACGTGGCGTCTCCCGACATCCCAAGGTCTTTACCCTCGGCAATCGTAACGTCGCCATTAAGGGTGTTTGCCCCCCCTGGAGACTTGAAGAGCCCATCAGTGGAGAGCGAATAATCGATGTCGGAACCCGTGCTTGCCGCAGTTATGTCAACGTCCTCAGCAATTCCGACGGCACCATTGAGAGTGACCGCGCCGGTGCCCGTTGTCAGGGTCGCATCGCCACTCATGCCGAGATCTTTGCCCGCTGCTATCGTTACGTCGCCTGACAGCGTGTTTGTGCCACCCGGCGAGGTGAAAACACCATCGGTGGACAAGGCGTAGTCAATGTCAGATCCGATCCCGGCCGCAGTAATATCAACACCAGCGGCCACACCTACCGCGCCGTTAAGCGTGGTTGCTCCGGTGCCCGTGGTGAATGTTGAGGTTCCGCTCATCCCGATATCTTTGTCAGCAGCAACAACAACATCACCCGATAGCGTATTCGTACCGCCTGGTGAAGTGAAAATTCCGGTAGTAGATAACGCGTAGTCTATGTCAGAACCGGCCCCGGCTGCGATGATATCAACGCCTGCTGCCACACCAATCGCGCCGTTAAGCGTTGTTGCTCCGGTG
>Ga0307377_10000841_pt1 | contig 40739 bp, 60 predicted proteins | sample TR3MG_FD_202535 | JGI IMG/M metagenome (GOLD analysis project Ga0307377, IMG submission 202535) | Soil microbial communities from Risofladan, Vaasa, Finland - TR-3 | ecosystem: Environmental > Terrestrial > Soil > Coastal area > Acid sulfate soil | place: Finland: Risofladan, Vaasa | collected...
CGTCCGCGACCTTGTGAAAATCGGCGGCCCCCTTGTCCGCCCCCTGGACATCGACTCGTGCGGTAAGATGCTGCTCGCCCGCCATACCGCTCTCCTATGCCGCCGCGAATACGAGGAGGCGGTCGCCAGAAGTTGCGGCACGGAACTGCTCGACCTCGAATAACTGACCGGCCCCCTCGACGTGCTCGGTCCAGGTCTGGAGCCCGTTCGCGAACTGTTGGAACTTCGCCCGCTTGCCGGCGACGAACAGGTCAATGCCTTCGGCCTCCTCCGGCGGTGGCCTCTTCGCTTTAGCCGATTCAGCCTTCGGACGCCATTTGTGGGGGGTGAGTTTTCGAGGGCGGCTTCCGACCGCTTCAAGGCCTACGGCTGACAGCAACCGACTCGGGTGATAGCTCTTGGCGATGTACTCAGGATGCAACGTCATGACGGCAACTGCGTATTCGCGTGGGCACGCCGCCGCCGGCAGTTCCGCAATTGCGACCGCCGCTTGTCGAACCTGCGGCGTGAGTCGCTCCTTGGCCTCTGCGAACGTGTAGGGCGGCCTGGATGTGCTTCCGCCACGCGGAAGTTCAACCGGCTTGGTAAGGTTCTCGCCGTTGCCGAGCAGAAAGTTCGTCGTCTTCGCCATCGTTCACACTCCTACAACTCAAGGACGAGAGCGGGCTGTGGCCTTTCGAATCGTGTCCCGGCTCACTCCGGTCAGGTCGTGAATCTGCCGCTGCGAGAGACCGAGCTTCGTTAGCGTCGAAGCGACAGCACCCCGCTCTGAGCGGGGCAGGCCGCCGATGCGACGCCTGACCAAGTCGTGCAAGGACTCTTCGAGGGAGTGCCCGCGAATGACCGCGTTACGTCTCATCGCGGTGAGTTCACGCTCGATGTCGCTAAACGACAAACCCTGAAGAAGAGAAGCCAGCGTGCCATTCCATTCCGTGGGAAGCGAACCGTTCGGCCCCCAATATGCCGCTATCGTCTTTCCAACCGCCTCGCTATCCGGCATCGGAAATTCAATCTTCATCTCGAATCGTCGCCAGACCGCTTGGTCGAGCAGGTCCGGGTGATTCGTTGCTGCGACCAGCAACCCCGTGGCAGGCCAGTCGTCTATCTCCTGCAACAGCACGGTTACTAGTCGCTTGAGTTCGCCGACTTCAAGGATGTCGTCGCGTCGCTTAGCGACGGCGTCCAACTCATCCAGCAAGAGAATGCAATCGACGCTCTTGGCGTAGTCGAGAACGTACCGCAGGTTGGTTCCGGTACGCCCCAGAAAGCTGCTCATCACAGCCGAGAGGTCCAGCACAACAAGCGGTTGCTCCAGCCGCCACGCCAGCCAGCGAGCGGCGAGCGATTTGCCGACTCCAGGCGGGCCGGTGAAGATTACGGTTCGCGTTGGGGCCAAGCTGGCCTCGGCAAGTTCGTCTTGTCGTTGACGTTCCTGAACCAGTTGCTCTAATCCGCTTCGGACGCTCGCCAACCAAACCGGCTCGATATCGAGGGCCGAGACGTGGTCAAGGCGAACCAAGTGCAGTCGCGAGTCGAGGTCAACGGGGATGGGTGCCACGCTGTCGCGGCGGAGGGGCGATTCCCTGGTGGGAGCCTCGCGGAGCAATTCCGACAGGCCCTTGGCAACGTCGGGAATCGAGCCGCGATAGCGTTTCGCGAGGCGTCGGACGAGCATTTGCACGTCCTGCGGACGCCCGGCTAAGGCGAGCCGGGCGAGGTGGACTAAATCTGAGCTTGAAATCGCTTGTTTGTCCGCTTGGGCCATTTTTCGCTTTCCTCATCCACTAGACAGCGTACCACCTGGTGGACTAATATGCAATGCCTATCGTCAAAGTAGTCCACCTGGCTTGAGCCGACGGTCGGCTGGCCGGGGGGACAAGGAGAAAACGCATGCCAGGAAAAAACGTCCACGTGGTGAAGCATGATGACGGCTGGGCCGTCAAGAAGGAAGGAAACGAGCGGGCGTCGTCCGTTCACGGAACGCAGCAACAGGCCATTGACGCCGGCCGCGACGCGGCGAAGTCGGAGCGGTCGGAGCTCGTTATTCACGGTCGCGACGGGAAGATTCGCGACAAGGACAGCTTCGGAAACGACCCCTTCCCGCCCCGCGACACGAAGCACTAGCCGGCGTTCGCTCACAGTCACCGGGGCCGGCTCCACGGTTTCACCGGCCCGTGACATTTCCTCGATCTCGCGCTGCGTCCACCTTCCAACCCCCGCAACTACATTGCTGATAGCCTCATCGCGTAGGTGCGCCGGCAAGATGTCGCGCAGGACCGTCAAGAGTTCCCGCGCCGTCGCCACTTCCTCCGATGTAAACCATTTCTCCCTTCGTGTGCCCGACAGCTCATAAGCCTGTTGAACCATCTCATTTAGCTGTTCGGCTTGCTCAGTGTAGTAATCTAGCGTTCGTTTCTGCTGTTCCTCCAATTTGGCATGGGCCTCGCGGAGGCCATTGATCGCGCTAGTGAGCGCCATCACCCCCGCGTAGGCGATCCCGCCCGCCCCCAACAAGCCGAGCACCCCACTGTATTTCGAGATGCCCGATGCTAGAGCGGAGAAGGTGCCCTTGAGGCTTATATTCTTGGTAGCCAGATCGCCCGCGATCTTCGCGCCCTTTTCCATAGACGCAATGAACGCACCCAGCATCGGATTGACGCGAGAGCCTAATTCCGCGTAGTCGCCGACCGCCGCCGTTGCTTTGGTCTGAGCGGTAGTGAACTCGTCAAGAGGTGGAGCAGCTTCGGTTATCTTTTGGGTGAACCGATCCTGGGCGTCCGCGACCTTGTGAAAATCGGCGGCCCCCTTGTCCGCCCCCTGGACATCGACTCGTGCGGTAAGATGCTGCTCGCCCGCCATACCGCTCTCCTATGCCGCCGCGAATACGAGGAGGCGGTCGCCGGAATCCCCGGTCAGGACGTTGGTGGTGGTCCCATCGTCATCGACGTATGCACACGTCCCTGTCGCCGCTACCTGCGTGTACGGGTGCTGCATATCCCGGCCACCCTCCCGCCAGTTGATGTTCTTGACCGTCAGAGTCTGAGCGGCTTGCGTTCCAACGCCCTCCAGAGTCACGATCAGGGACTTGAGCGGATTCGCCAGCATGTAGGCCAGGATATCGGCGTCGGTGGCGGCATACTCTTTGGCGTACCGCAGAGTGGCAGCGACCGACAACTGCCAGCCAGAGATATCCACCGCCGAAAGCGCCACGTCACCGTCACCGTAGTCTTGCCGGACGATGGCGTTGGCATTCACCGTGAAGTCCATCGCGTGATACACGTCGATGCTGTTGTAGGTCACGGCAGTTGGCTTCCACAGCGATGCCGCCAGAACCAACGCCGGGACACTACCCGCCGCGATACCTCCCTCCGTCTTCAGAAGATCAGCGAAAGTATCGCTGTCATTTACCGCGCGACAGATTGCTTGGATCGTGCCCTGCGCGTAATTGCCCCGCGAGAATGCCATGCTCAGCGAAATCGGCACGGGATACATCAGGGACGCCTTTGACCACGTGGCCGCCCCTGATTCTCGACCGTACCAAACCCAGTCCCGGTTCGCCTCCAAGCCTGGACCTAGGAGTACCTTGGGGATCAGTTTCAGGATGTCGCGCGTGATCAGGGTGGCCCGCACGATCTGCCCAGCTTGATCGACCGCCGCCGGACCGCCAGCCCCGACCATGCCATCCTCTTCCGAGTCGATCTGATCGACGAAGCCCCGCGAGACTGTGATCCGCGAATTGCCCGCCAGCGTTGCGGTGTTCGCATCCGCCCCGCTCCAGCACGCGCAGTGCACTACTTCGTCGAACACCCGTTTGTTTACGATAGCAGCCATCAGCTTGCCTCCACTTCGTGAGTTTGAAACCGGCAGAGCATGACTGCGTTGCCGGACGAATGCCAGATAATCTCCGCACCTTGGTACATGATGATGTCCGAGTACCAGCCCAGGTTGGTCAGCAACTCCCCTTCCCCATCCACGGGCCGCTTGTTGTGTAGCGCGTTTATCAGTAACTCTCGCATCCGATTCGTACCTGGTTTCGTGCCATCGCCGCGCCGGGCTGTCCCTGGTCTGCGGTTCTTGATTCCGACCCACACATCATACTGCCCGTTCCGCCGGACAAGGCCCTCTTCCAGCGGCTCGGCAACGTCGCGGTTGAATCGCACCTGGACGGCCAGATCGCGCTTACCGTCTGACAGGTGGGTATTCACGAAGTCGATGGCCTCTTCGTCGGAGCCGTCCCAGGCCGCGACCTCGACCGCCTCGAATACCGCGCCGCTGTCCGTGATCGCCACGATGGTATCGACCAGCCAGTCCTCCACCTGCGATGCCAGGCTACCGTCAGTTGCCACATTCGGCCTCCCAAGCCTGCATCGCTGCCTGAAACGCCGCAAGGTCCGCAGCATCGCCGCAGGTTGCCAACTCTACCCAAGCAGTCCCATCCTCGGGCCACGTATGGATCGCGGCATGACTTTCACCCAGCAGCACCAAGCCCGAAAACCCGCTACCCGGGAAGGAATGGTGACAGGTGCCCATAACTGTGACACTGAGGCGGTTCACGGCTTCCAGAAACCGCTGCCAAACCAGGACCGAGTCGGCCACATCGATCCGCATGGTAAGCGAAACTGTGCGAACATGGTTCGTCATGCTAAGGCTTCCGAAACACAGACGATCGGCTTCTGCTGCCCGAACTCCAGCAGGGATGCCTTGATCGTTTCCAAGTTGCGCGGCGGGTGCATTCGCACGTTCGCCGGGTCTTCGTGCAGGTCCGCAATCGCTACCGTTTCGATTTCGAGCGTCATGGCATCCTCGCCTTTCAATCCTTCAACCCCATGAATGTAGGCCATAGTTCCTCGAAGATAGTCCGCCGGTCCTCAGCGTCCATGAACAAATAGGGCCGTGGCCTGTGGGTCACTGAGGGTACGAGGACGTACAGCACGCCCGTTCCGTGCCCTAGCGTGCCCTTATCGTCTACCAGATACCCCACCGCCTTGCCGCCCGGCTTCGCGGGCACGAATCGCAGAACCTCTTTCGCCGGGTCTAGGTGCCGGGGCATGATCCCGCCGCCCAGGCGCAAGGAACGCTTGCGGGGAATGGCCAAATACTTCCGGGGCGGTCGGGCGACGATAGTGCCCCCGTAGTGCACATGGGCCGCATACGGCAGATTCGAGCCGACCTCCACGCTAGTCAGACCTTGCCACCAGATTGTGTGCTCGGACCCACCTCCCTTGTCTGCCGCCGCCAGGCTGGCAGACAGCCGCCCCGTCCGCACCACGTCAGCACCCATGCTGAGCACCTGTGGTAGCCGCCGTAGAGCGGAACTCATGACATAGGCACCAGTAGTCTTCAGGAAGTCCGAAAGGTCATTCAGTCGCGCGGCTGAGCGGTGAAACATCTCCCGGTCGCCGGTATGATCCCAATGGATTGTGAGCGACCGGAGAGCCATGTTACAAGTCCTCCATGTTCTCCCGCGAAGCCGCCCTCGTAGCCGAATTGACCTCGATAGCCGGTGGGTCCGCCGTCGCCGATGCCGGAGTCCCCGAGGCTGCCGGGAGAGGATGCACGCCGCTCCGCACGTCCGCCAACCACGCCTTTACGTGGTCATACAGTTTCTGCTTGGCTCCGCTGACCAGACCCCGGCGCTGATGTAGGAAAAAATCCACTAGGTCTAAAGCTAGTGCTCGGAGCGTGGCTGCAAGACTGGTATCGCCCGTTACGTCGACGGGCACCGCGTAGCGATACCCGATATCCGCGTCCATTGCCGCGTGCGCCCGCTCGATCGCATCATCGACAATGGCATAGACCACCGATGAGCCGCTGTCCGAAGTCAACTCGATCAGCGCCGTCGAGCCCAGTCGTGCCAGCACGTCTGCTTGTGTGCAGTATGCCACCTACAGCCCCTTAGCATACGCCCCGCGTTTCGCCCGCTCCGGCTTTGCCATTGGAACAGGGGTCGGCTCCGGCACAGTGTGCGGCATGGATTCGGCCACGCCGCCGCGCCCGCCGCCCGCACGTCGCGGGATCGGATTCGTCGGCGGTCCCGTCGCGGGTATGGGCGTGGGCAGATTGAACGGCACGCCGCAATGATCCGCCCAGCGTTTGCGGGTCTCATAGATGATTTCCGCCCCATTCACCCGCCGCCCTAAACTGCGGAACTCGGCTTTCACTTTGTCCATGATGGCAGCGAACGCCAGCTTCTCATTGCGGGCGTGCACTTCGGCGTTCACGTCATCTGGTTTCGGTGCAAACATGCGTTATCCTCTCAAAAAAGAGCCGGGCTCCGGGGCTCTCAGTACCCCCGAGCTCAGCCGGGTCGATGGAGTGTCTCAGATTCCAGGCTCCGCCTATGTCCAGATATACTCGACGATCTTATAGAAGTCGCCCGGCACGAAATCGAATCTCTCTCTCAGGGTGACAAGCAAGCCGTCGTTATGGTCGATCCAATGCGGGTCGGAATAGACGATAGTTTCCAGGGGCGTCTTGCTTAGGTGTAGGATCGGCTTCTTCGCGTCACCGTTGGCGATGACATACGTGGTGTCGTCGTCGGTAATAAACGGCGAGAAGTGAGCCTCGGCCAGACCCTTGCCATAGATATTCGTGGTGGCAGCCAACTCCGTAGCCGCCAGCGCCGTGCGGATCGGGTCCGTGTGAGTGGGGGGTGCCAGGATCAGCAACTTCTGGATCGCCAGAAGATTCGGAGTCGGCTTGCCCTTATCGCTCTGGAATCGCACCATCGCTGCGATGATGACCGCCATAGCAGCAAGAAACTCCGCCGAGGTGGGGATCGTGCCAGTCGCAGCCGCCCCACCGAGTAGGTTGTCGATGTTCGCAGAAGCCCCCACCACGCGCGTATCCGCGATTAGGGCCGTGCCGTCCCAGGCGAGGTTTGTATCGGCAGCGAGCACTTGTCCGATCGCCAACGATTCCTTATACGTAGGCCACGCCCGCCCCAGCGAATTCACCCGCGACATTAGCGCGCCGATCTGATCGTCCTCCAGCATTTCGCGGTCGATAAGCACAGACAACTCGTGGGTGTGAGTCGTCACGTCGTAATCGTACCCGTCGATGTGCTGGAGGAGCCGCCCGTCGGTCATAACGCGCGGAGTGGGCAGATCACCCGCCCATGCGAACGTCTCATTGCGCGCAGTCATCGGCAGGTTCTGACACCAGGTGGGCCAGGACTGCGGCACTTCATTGATCGCGCTATTCAACTCGTCGCGGATACCCTTGACGAGGAACTTGTCAACGTGGATGCTCACGGTTCAATCTCCTGTTTCGTGGTGTCCGAACTCGGACTAATTCTCTCACCGTGTGCGTCGTCAAAAGCCTAGCAGCCCTACAGCGGGCAAGCCAGGACGAATACCTTAGTAGACCCTGCCGCGTCGCCGTTGGCCGTTGCCGTGCTAACATCGGCGGTCACGTTTACCCCCGCCGGGATCGGCACAAGTACATCTCCGGCGGCAGCGGCACCGTGTAGCGCTGTCAGGATAGCCGGACACAAGCTATTTGCGACGGCGACTCCAGCGCCACCATTTGCCGGGGTGATCGTGATCCCCGTCGTGGTCCCCGACTCCGCCGCACCCCCGAAAGCCGTGGTGTGGTACAGCGTAATGATGCCTTGATCCTGGCTGGTGCCCGCGTGGGGCGTGACCACTACGCCCCAAGCTGCCACGATAAGGAGCCCGTTCTGATTCTCCGTTGCCGGGATCACTTGGACCAGATTGAGCGCCGATACCGTGATTGCCGGAGTCGACCGCAGGATCAGTTCGCCGGGATTCAGGCCGAATTGACTGCACAGCCGGATCATCGCCGTGTTGGTTGTAATGTATCGCCACACGCGACCCATGAACAGGCCAGAGGTTGCATCCTTGCTCAGAGTCCCATCGTCCGTCAAGAATACGGGCGCCCCGACATCTGTTATGGCCACCGCCGTAAGCGTCGCCTGGAAGATGCAGTCGGTGTAAATCTTGGCATCCACGGAGGCACCGATCGCGCCCGCGCTGTTGTCAACGTGGTTATCGGCAATACCGACGAACGTCGTCCCACCGACTAGCGTAGTGCCGACAGTCGGGCTCGTGTATGGGACGACCCCGCCCGTAAGGTCCAAGCCAACGTAGGAGCCCTTATAGATCGTGGTCGCTGCCGCAACCGGCAACTCAATCCAGTCGCCCTGCGGGTCCGTCCGGCTCTTCATGTTGATGTTTCGATCAGCCGCTAAGGCAGTCATTTGTGTTCTCCCGTGGTCGCCTTACAGCGACTTCTTTTCGTCGTCAGTCAAAGGCGGTAACCCCGCGTCTCGCAGCGTGCCCGCCACCCACGATTCTTTCGCCGTCACCTGCGCGCTAGGGTTCTCAGACCAATCCTTCGCGCTGGACGCGATGATCCGGTCCCGACCGGCCTTAGCATCCGGCCCCACCGGCGATAGCTGGCCTTGCGGAACCTTCACAGCCATTGTTTCGAGAATCTTCTCGGCGTTTTGACTATTCGCCTCGGCCTGCTCGCGGAACCACTTTAGTGTCTCCGCATCGTTGGGCAGGAGCTTGCCTTCGGTGAAGCCTTTGCCGATTAGCGTTTCAACTTTGCTGTCGCGATCGGCCTTGTCCCGCGCGTCCAGCCGCGATTGCAATCCCTCCGTTGCCGTCTTGAGCGCCTTGTATTCGCTCATGGGCACCGCGTCCTTGCCCCGCTCGGCAAGGGCCACAAGCACTTGCTCTTCAGTCGCACCCTTCTTAAGCCCGAGCCTCGCCAGCACCGCCTCACTCGCCGCGACCTCTTCGCCCGCGCCCTCGCCGCCGCCTTCTTCGCCTTCCGGCGCGCCCTTCAAGAAGGCAATCACAGCCTGCAGGACTTCCGGGATGCCCGCGCCCTCTGGGATTTCGACGCCCTTGACCTCCAGCAAGGCCTTGACCTCGCCGACCAACTGCTCTGGGGTTGCTCCCGTAGCCACGCCCTCTTCGCTGCCGCCTTCTTGGCAAACTACAAACCGCTTGTTCGGGTCCATCGTCAATTCTCCTCTACCCGACCAAGGCCGGGAGGTTTTTGATCGCGGGCTTGTTCGTTAGCGCCACGCTGTGCAAGTCCACGAAAAGCTTGCTGGCCTTTTCAACGAGCCCCGCTGGGCTCACGTATCGGTAAGCCCCCGTAGCGATCAGTTCCGCCGCTTCCGCCGTCCACCGAATCAGGGCGATCAGGCCCTTGCCGACTTCGTAGCGGAGCTTGGAAATCCAGCCGCTTGCGGGAGCTTTTTCGCCTGTCTTGGCGTCAACTGAGCTGTGTTCGTAGTCCACAACGATATCGACGCCCTGTGCCTCAAACTTCGCGATGACCTGCTTGGCCGCCTTGGCATTCATTTTGAGCGTATCGCCGTTGGCAGTCTGATTCACACCGTCGGGGACAATCACTACCTCTTGCTCTCGGACGGCGTCCAGCCAATCGCCGCCGTCATTGAAAGCCCTCACCTCTACAGCCGGGCCGATGACTCGAGCACAAGACCGTTTGTGCGGTTGCTTGCGAAACACCCGCGTCCCGAAAGTTCTAGGCTGATACCTTCTTGGCTGCATCCTCAAACCTATCGGCAATCAGCCGGGCGAGCTCCGCCTTGACCCCCGTCATCATAAACTGCGACATCCGATCCACGTCGACAGGGTAAGCGAATTCGGGGTCCAGTTGCGTTTCTACGGCCTTACCCTTACCGTCTGATCTTACCACCGCACCCGCCATATTCAAGGTGTACAAGGGTGCGCTCATACGCTTGAACGTCCCAGCAGTCAGTGCGGTCACGGTGCATCTACAGTTCCAGCCATTTAGCGGCGTCCAGAACAGCCAGAAGCGATCCGTCGCTAGAAATACTTTACCGTGTAGTGCGGCGTGCTCAGGCCGTACCCCGTTGATCCCCGGCTTGCCGTTCCCGACCGTCATGTACTGCCAGTAGGGCAGCCCCTTCAGTACCGCCGGGTCGCGGAGTACCCGATCACGAGCTACCGATGCCGCCCCGAGCATGTTCTGCCTGAGCACCACGCGGAGGTGCCAACCAGCCAGCGGCTTGACTCCCGCCGCCCGGAACGCCGTGTTGATGCGATTCCGGATAGCCTCGTTGCCCAGCCCGTCCCGCAGCCCCCGCGTTATGATCCGCTGGGCCTTCTCAATCAGCGTGATTTTCGATACCCCGGCCATGCGGAAGGCCCGCGCCTTGGCTTCTCTCTTGAGTTGGTCGAACGCTGCCGAGGTCAAGGGCGTCTTGGTGCGCAGGAGTGCCCCCGCCGCCTCCATGCGCTTCGGTAAGAAATCCGCAGGTTGAAGATCGCTTACGGGCATAGTGCACCGCCGCGTTAGTTAGCCGTGAGCGCCAGCGCCGTTGCTTTGATCGAAAGCTGGAACGTGGTCGCCCCCGTTGCCCAACCGAGCAACGTCACGTAGTCGCTGGTCGTCAGATCAGCATGGGGCTCAGCCGCGCCCGGCGTAGTGCTGAGGAACAGCAAATCCCCGATGTTCGTGAATGCCGCCGCCTGAACAGTTATCACCCCGGACGCCGTGTAATTGATCGGCTGACCCGCCGCAGTCGCCGAATTCAAGGCGATACCGACCACGGCGGCTTTCGCCTCTGTGCTGTTGTCCGCCAGCTTCGCCTTATTCGAGTCCGTTGAATCCTTATAGATGAATTCCCCTGCGTCGATCGCCTCCCCTGCCACCAATGCGTTGCCGACGCCCGTAGCCATGACCGCTGTCGCTGTAAACGAATACGCTGCCATATCAAGCCCTTTCAGTTGAATTGCCTAAGTCTGCCGCCACGCCGCCTTCGCCTCCATTCGCCGACGCCTTTCTTAGTCGATACGCTTCTTGAATCCGTCTCTGCCGTTCCGCCCGGCACTTCGATTGACCACAGTAAATCGGCCTACCGTGGCCCCAGACTTGGAACTCGATCCCACACGCCTTGCAGACTACCCGCCGGTCGCCCCGTGGGTTCTCCAGGTGCAACTCGTCCGCTTCCGGGTCACGTCCCGGCGGGTCTTCGAAGTCCACGCTCCGGTAGGTGTTTGGGTTCGGAGTCGTATCTAATTCGTCGTCGATCATCCTTCAACCCCGGCGATTACTACTAGATATAACACTCATAGTAGTAGTATGCCCTGTGAAATTGTGATATCTTGGCTTCCGAAAATCATAAGTGCTGTGTCAGCATAGGCTTATGATTTCGGACCCTGTTACTTTCCTGTGATATCTTCTGTGATATCTTGGGGGTTTACTCACAGGGGCGCGCCCGCAACTGGGACGCCTGTGAGTAACTTGCGGTTTACTCACAGAATTACTCACAGGCAAAGCTCGGATATCACAGGTAACTCACAGGTTGTCACAGGCATCCCGCCGTCACTAGGAGTGAAGCCATCACGCCGATCCAGACCACCCACACGAGTACCGGAGCCGCCGCCGCCCACTCACATTGTCGTTTGCTGCTCATCGTTCAATAAGTCCTCCATCGTTAAGTCCTCCGCCTCCGGGATCACTGCCGGGGTAGCTGCTACTGCCGCCACCGCCATGCCCTGCATCAGGGCGCTCGCCACCGCCTGTTCAAAGCGCTTGCCGTCAGGACGTAGCTCCATCGCCGCGAAAGCGTCAGGCAGCTTGGCGAGCATTTCCTCCGGGCTCACATCCGCGTGTTGCTCGATCCAGTCGAGGAGGGGGGTCACCGCCGCCGCGTCAAATACCGCCTCCATCTTGTCCGCACAGCGGTCGGCCAGCCGGACAAGTTCCTGTTGTGCCTGCTTGTGGCTGTGGATCGTATCCGCCATGTTAGGGTTTACCCAAACGCCCCGCCCATACCCGGCATAGCTGCCGGAGCGGGCACCGGCAAGTCCGCCACGTCCAGCACGGCTTCGCCCGGCTCCGGCTTCGGAAGCCCTACCAACTCGTAAATCTGATCCCGCGCCACCGGTAAGCCGAGACGGGCAATCACGCCTTCCAGGGTCCGCAAGTTCCGTTCGGTGTCCGTCTCCTCGCGGAACGTCCGCACGAAGCGCGGAATGGGCACGCTCTTGCGGGGGAACTCGAAAGCGATCATCGGGGCGAAAAGCTGGCGCTCAATGGTATCCGCCTCCGCCCGTACATCATCTTCCGTAATCGCCCGCCGCACCCGGTCGTGGATTGAAGCCGCCGCGTATGTGCCCGTCCCGCCGCTGGTATCTGTAGTTAGAGTCTGACCGAGGTATCCGATCGACTGCTTGCGCTCGATCCAGTCGATGAATTCCTTATACGGATGTGCCGTGCGATTAGCCTCCAGGAAATTCAAGTTGACGGCTTCGGAGACCACCGCGTAACCGTCGGACCCGAGTGAAGCCAAGGCAGTCTTAATATCATTTTTCTCCTGTGGCGTGGCGTTCGGTCCATGTTTCCCTACGCGGATGGGCATCCCGTAGACCTCAGCAAAAGTTGCCCAGTCGGCAATCGCCCCCGCTTTGATCAAGTACAGCTTCGCCTGTGCCCGTGTCAGGCAGGAGAGGAACGGCCAATACCCCGCGCCTTCCGGTCGGTGGATAATGAACTTCCCCGGCGCGGCTATGATACCGGTCCCCATATCCTCCATTGTGAGCACGCGGATATCCGGGCTTTGCGAGTAGTCGATGTTCAGCCGATGGGCGGGGATGCTTAAAAACCGCACGGGTCGCGTCCCCTCCCAGACGATTTCCGCCACCGCCAGATTCGGGCCGATCGCTTTGGCTAGATGACGGCATAGGCTTGGCAGTTCGGGGTTGCGATCGAAACACCCCGTCACGTATTCCGCTGCCGCCGCCGCCAGGCCCGCATCTTGATCCGCGTGCGTGTCGCCGGGCTCGATCGTCCAGTCCATACCAGTCAAGGCCATGCGCCGGGTAGCCGCGACCGCCTGGAGGTGCAAGTCCTTGGATTCGATCTCCTCCGACAGCCGGACCATATCCGCCGCGTTGCCCGTATCGGCACCCTGGAGTAGCGTAGCGAGCCCTGTGAATGTCAGGGCGTCCGTCACGTAATCCAGGCTGCTATCAAGCCCCTGTGACCACTGGAAGATCGCCCCGGGGAAGGGATGCTCACCGTATTCCCAGCCACCCGGATATGGGCTGGGCTGAATCTTGCCGCGTAACCATGCTGGGTATCCCATATCACATTCCTCTCAGTCCAGACGATCGGAGAGGCGGTCCGCGCGTAACCTCGACTGGACCCGCGTAACCAGCCGCCGCCGCCTCCAACGCCAACGCCGCCGCAATGGCCCGGTCGCTGTGACCGTCGGCGGTGAACGGCGCGGCATACGTCACCACGCCACCCGTCGATACCACCCGTTTCAGGCCATAGAAGTCCATCGCCACATCGTCCCCATCCGGCAAACTAATTGTATGCGTTTGGACGGCCTTTTGCAGCCGTTGTACAAGGCTCAGCTTTCGGGCTGGCGTAAAAACCACCGGCAGGATGGCCCCGCGAGGCGATTCCCCGAACCGCCCGACCGCATCCTCCGCTGTCTGGGGGTTGTATGTCGCGTCGATGGCGATGCACGCCACCGCCGGGGTCTTGCCGAGCACATTAATCGCCGCCGCCTGATCGCGGAAGGATACCCCCCGCATTTCGACGATGCCTACCGTCTCGTAACCCGCGATCTCTCCCGCTCCCGCCCGAATGATCCAGATCACCGTCAAGCTCTGTGTCCGCCCGATGTCGATACCCGCGAAGAGCGGACCCGCCTGATTCAGCAATACCGCCAGATCAAGACTTCGTGGTATCCCCGCCCGTTGACAGGCCAGGATGTCCGCCCACGCCATGACCGCCGTGGTATCTTCGACTGCCCATCCATCAACGTATTGATTCGCTAGGTCCGGGCCGTACTCCGCTCGCATCAGTGCCGCCTGCGCCCGCATTCCCGGGTTGTCAGTCGTCGCCCCCCGGAAGATAGCAAAGCCGGGCCGAGCTTGCTTTTCCCACCGCAACCATAGCCAGGACGCCTTACCTTCGTGAGTCCCGGTGACCATGATCTGCCGCAGGTGCGATGCCACGCGGGGATCGCGGGTCCGGGCCAGGGCGTTGAACCACAAGTTCCGAAGTGGGCTGGCGTGCTCAGGGATGCGGGCGGGTTCGTCGATCCAGGTGCGTCCGACTTCAAAGCCGGTGATTCGCTCCGGTGCAGTGCCGCTGTATATTAGGATTCGGTTATCGGTGGCGGGTGTGCTGATTTCCATCGGGTTCAGCCGCACCTCAAACGGGATTTCAGCCGCTCGCAGGTGTTCAACCAAGGCCGGGATCGCCACCTGGGACGCCAGGGAGTACGTGGGCTCGATGACAAGCGAATCGACTCCGGGTACGTGTACATGGTGAGCAAGTAGCTTCGCCGCCCCGCCCCAGGTCTTCCCGCCGCCCTGACCCATGATAAGGGCTGGAAATCGCGCCGCCGACCGCAAGAAGTCAGCCTGAGCACCGGGGTTCGGATGAAGTTCAAGGGGCATCCCCCGCCTCGTCGGGTTTATCGAATCCGGGTGGGAAGTCCATACGCGGGGTGCCCACCCGGATCGTGCAATCCACGTCCAAGACCTCGAATCGCTTGTTCAGGTCTCGCACGTGCGGGTCCAGCCATTCGAGTAGCATCTTGACGCCGGGGTGTCCTTGCCGCATCAGCCACTCCGCATAGGTCACAAGCAGCCCCGAATCGACTAGATGCTCCGCGATCTCGCCAAACTGAGCTTGCAGCGACCGCATACCCCGCCGCGAGCCCTTAATGCTACCCGGCCCGCCGCGCCAACCCTTGACGAATCGCCCGGTATGCGGGTCCCGCCCCGTCGACGCGGAATCGCCATTTGACGTTGGTTTCAATGGCGCTTTCGCCTTACCCATCTTCACACTCTCAAAAGACGAAATACATCATCATCAAGTCCTCCCGTTTCTGTTAGGTCGAGGGGCACTACCGCGCCGTTGACCGCCGCCTGGTAGCCAACGATGATCCCCTGACAGCGCTTAACCTCCCCGATCAGATCATCCAGAGCCTGATACCAATCTTTCCACCTCTCATCCGAAGAGATTGTTGAGCGTCGATCGGATTCTATGCGAGCCCGTAAATACTGCCGCAACTGTTCCAGCGGCGGTATCGGCGGGGGCAATATCAGGCGTCTGCCGCAACTCCGGCAGTACGTGCTATCATGCTCTCGTCCACAGCACTCAATCATAGGCCACCTGCTTTCGGGTATTCGCTAGGGCAGGTGACTTCCCCGCGATTGAACGCCGTCACCCCGATCGGGTGGGGTAAGCCCGCCCGCTCGCAATCCATCTGCAACCGCACTGAGGCATCGCGGAGCTTCACCATCGAGACGTTATCATCAGGCCTCTCGATCCGCAGGATGCCCGCGAGGCAAGCGACGTAATCCTTCAGATTCTCGTGCTGGGTCTGTCCGTCCGGTGCGTGTGGCATGTTTCGTCCTCTCGTCAAAAGAGGGCTGGCCGGTCGCCGATCGTAGCAAACCGGCCAACCCGAAGGAGGGGAATCGTTCCCCGTGGTTTTCAAACGCGGGGCGGGCATCATGGGCCTATCAGCTACCGTCCGATCCGTCAGACTACTCACCTTAGACCGGACACCCGCCCCGCTGCCAGGGAATCAAGGTGGGGCGGGGGTCGCGGGGAGTGCTTTTCGGGTCTTAATGCGAGCACCCCGCCCCGTACCTGTAAGGAGCTCATTTCGATGCCTGAACCGCAGGCTCCGTCTCTGCGGCGATTGTCGCCGCCTTTTCCGCTACCCGGTCAGCCAGGTCAACTGCCCCGGAAGCGTCGATAGATTGCTCCTCTGGGATCGTCCGCGATTCCTCGATACTCGGGAAGCCTAGCAGCACGTCTCCAAATTCCTTGCGGAGAGCGTAGCCGCGCGCTCGCCAAGCCAGCATGCGCTGCGGGTAGGTTTGCCAGGTTCCCTCTTTACCAAACAGCCCAGCCCGCTTAGCATCCAAGATCGAAAACTCCTCAGTCACCGGCGCACCGGGGCCATACCGGCGGACAGTGCAGCAGGCTTTCCAGGCATCGGTGTTCGGCTCGCCTTCCATCCATTCGCGGAAGTGTTCGGCATCGAAAAGCCCGGATGCCCGGACGATCGCCAGTTGAAGATCGCCAAATACGGAGGGTCGCCCGTTAATCACCGCCGTGTTGGCGAGAGCCGCCATCGGAGGTACCCCCAATTCAAAGCCCATCTCTAAAGCGATCAGAATCTTCTCGGGTGTATCTAGCCCTTTCGGCGCCAGCCGGGAGTTGTGGACTGCCCGCGCGAACCGAAAAGCATCCTCCAGCGTCGATAGTTGAATCCCCCGGTGTCCGATCCGTAGGGGAGTAGACCGTGCCAGTGTCGACCCCGGCACGGTAGCCGGGGGCTTCAATGCCACTTGTGCTGGCTCATTCTGCGTGGCCGGGATGACTGTGACTACCTCGCCGCGCGAGATTGACGTTGCCTTTCCCTCCCCGCCGAATAGGGGGCCGACCGTGCCTCCGCGACCGTCCGGTGTTTCCTGTCCATCGACCATGTGATCATCGTCCTTTCTTGATCCGCAACGTCCTCGCGGACACCGCTTCCGTGAATTGAGCAGCTACCTCGGGCAACTCCGCCCGTAACCTTGTGACATTGAGCCGGTTACTTGTCTGCTCACTATAATCTGCCAGCCGCCCATCCGGCAAGGGCGCCCAACTACAATTCCCCAGCGCCGCAATCACGCTAGCCTTAACCGTCTTCTCAATCCCCGCCGCTGACTTGCGGGCTTCGACTGCCGCTTCATATTGTTCGATAAGTTCCATTGCGATCGTGGCTCCCAGCCCCTCCGGCTGCCTCCGGACCCGCCGCAACAGGTCCAGGGATGGCCGGGAATTGCTCGGGGCCACATTGCCGACTACGTGCAGCGTCCACCACGCGGGTAGGCTCTCCGCTATGTGCTGTCCGATCACGCGGTCGCGGGGAATCAGGTAATCGCAGTCACCCCGCCCGCCGAGGAACGCGACTACATGACCTTGCTGGACCTCCTCGGGCACGCAGAGCAACTGAGCCTGCACCTGCATTGTCACCCGCTCGGGAACCTCAGCCGTACCCGGCTCCCCCCAGCCCGGCTCCAGCCGCCAATAGAGTCCCGCCGTCTTGGCCTCGACGATCTCACCCGTGGCCAGCACCCGCCCGTCCAACGTAGCTGTCAGCACCGGGCACGCCCCGGAAGTCACCTCTACCCCCCGTTCCAGCGGACCCAGCCGGTCTTCCGCCCGGTCAAGCAAGTGCCGCTCCAGCGTGTTGCCCATCGCCATCGCGGGGCTTTCGGGTGCGGGCTCCACATCCTGCACCTTTTCAATCCACACGTCGAACTCAGAGCGGAATGGGTCCAGGTCGAAAATCGCGGCCACATCAGAAGCCCCGATCCGACCCCGCCTTGCAACTATCTGATCCTCGGTGAGCATTTCGTCGGCTCCTCGATCCATACGTCCGGGGTGTCACCCGCGTCTATCGCATCGGCAATTGTGCGGGCGGACTCCAGTAATTCCGTCAGCATTTCGATCCCGTCGTCGGGTCCGGCGATCGCCGCCTGCCAAATGATATCATTCAAGGCCGCTTGGCTGACGCCCAGGTAGTTCGCCAGCGCCTGTACGTGCTGCTCATGGTGTTTCAGGGCTTCGTTCGTTTCCTGCATTGTCGGCTCCTTTCAGTATCAGGTCCGCCCCCAACTCGGCGGCAGCCTCGATGATGTGCTCGACCAAGTCCGCGTCAAACCGCCGACCGTCCTCGTACTGATTCACCAGCCCGTCCCGCAGCGCCTGCCGGGCCGCTGTCTCATCGAGCCCCGCCTGCCGCGACAGGATATAGCTGTTAGCTGCGAGCCTGATCCACGCTTGCCGCTGCTTTGCGTTCATGGTGCCTTACCTCGCCCTTGTGCCGCTCGGCTCTTTTCGCTTGCCGCGTTGCAAACCGAAAGCCCTCCCGTATATCGAGGAGAGCGTGATAATTCGCGGTGACCCATTCGAGGAATAGCTCATGGCCGGTCCAGGCCCGCCACTTCCACCATGGCAGGATCAGTGCCTGGAACTCCTCGCGGGTCCAGAACTGCGCGTTATCGGCGTGGAGCCGCTGGAAGTCCTCATAGGTGAATATAGCGTTGTCACTCATCACTAGCCCTTTCACGAAACAGTCGGGCCTCACGTTCGGTCGTCTTCCCCAGAGTACCAGTGTCCTTCAGAATCTGGCATTCGACTTCGCTGAGCCACTCACATAGCCTCACCCGCAACTCCTGTAGGTAGTCATGTGATGGATCGACTAGCGATCCTATCCGTGCCTGGGCCACGCGCGCCCGAGCATCATCATGTGTTGTTGTCTGTGTCGTCATGTTCGTCCTTTCGCCTGAGTTATCGTGTCCTATCCTTACGCCTTGATTATACCACATTCCAGCCAGCGAGGGAATTATAAAGCTCCGCGAAGTTTATAACCGGCGGAGCAATCAGGGAAAGAAGCGGGGCGGGTAGGTGGACGAAGACCCCCCGCCCCAGGACGGCTTGCGCCGCCCGGACACGAAGCCGAAAACCTAATCGCCCGCCGCGTCATTGTCAACCTTTTCCGGTGCCGACTCCGGCCTATCAACGTATTCCAATAGCCCGCCCGCCGTGATCCATGCCAACGCCCCGTAAGTGGGTAACGCCTGACCGAGTATCGAGCCATCCGCGACAAAGTCCACCGTCCCGTCCGGCTTACTCGGTATCGGTATCCGGGCGACAAGCCCCTGGAGGATCGCTGCCGTCATCGCCAATCGCTCCGCCCTTTGTTCCTCAGTCATCGTCTTACTCCTGATTCCACCACTTCGCTACCCAGACACGCCCTTTTGTATCTCGCCGTGCAGCGCGTCTATCGCCTGGCGCGCCGCGTCGAGCCGTCGCAATAGCTCGGCGCCGCCAGCACTGCCGTGGGACCATCGCCATTTTCACCCATGATATGATCTCCAAACTACCATAACGCCATACCACGCAGACACGCCAAAGTCAAGCCGTAACCTTGGCGAACGGTAGCATTTCATCATCGACCTTATCGCGCTGGCTTATCGCGTCGTCCAGATTGCTTATTGCCGCCGCGTAGTATTCGTCCTTGATCTCGCAACCGTAAAACCGTCGCCCCAATTTCAGCGCCTCGTAACCTTCAGAACCAATCCCGGCAAAGGGCGAAAAGACGATCTCGCCCGGCAAGGAATACAGGGTAATCAAACGACGAATCACCTTAAGCTGCAAGGGGCATATATGCTTCGTGTCATTTTCGCCTCGTCCGGCAACCACATTCAGGGTGTCCGTCTCCCTGATTTCGTGCCACGTCCATACGCCCTCGGCCCATGCAATCCAGTCATTACGGCTAACTTCCGAGCTGCGGATTGGGACGGCATTCTCACCGGCACCCCGGAATTTGATCAAGTAATCATTCAGGGCGGGTCGACTCTTGGCGCGGTCACTGTCCAAACCCGAAAACTGCAACTCTCGGCTTTTCGTTCTGATTGCTTGCGATTGCGGGTTCTTGGTCACCGGAATATCAGTCTCGTAAATCAATCCGGCACGCTCACCCAAGCGGATATTCAGTCCCCGGAAGTCGTGCAAGCCGTATTCTCCACTCCTTTTCATTCGGGGTATCTGGGCGACGTGGACCATCGCCACTCTACCGGGTTTCAGCACGCGGCCTAATCCACGGTAAAACCAACTCAGGTGTAATGTTGTCTCCGTTTTGAACTCCTCACTGTTTCCGATGTCTTCAGCAAGAGACGTATAAGCATACAAGCTCGGGAACGGCGGCGAAAACACGGCCATATCCACGGAGTGCATTGGCATCGCTTCCCACATATGAGGGATGCAATCCCCCTTGTGGAGCTTATATTCCGCTTCGCCCGTCAAAGGCGTATTCATTGAAAAGCCTCTCCTGCTCCTCTCCGTCCTCTTGGACTCGGTGCGCTTTCCTCAACACGGTATCTATCATAGGCTGCTCGGCGTCGGTGATCGGAATATGCACATTCAGCGGCCTAAGTGATCCGATACGGTTGGACCGTTTGACGGCCTGATAGAACTGCTCATAGGAATCCTGTAGGCCGCTGAATACTTGCCTTGTAGCAATTTGCAAGTTCAGCCCGAAGCCTAGTATCTTCGGCTTGGTTATCAATACTCGTTTTGCCCCGGCCTTGAAGTCGCTTATTAGCCGCATCCGCTCGGCGTGGGGAGTATCCCCAGAGATGTTTGCCGCCGCGGGGAATGTCTGCCGCATTAGCTTTTGTTCCTCGTTGTAGATGCACCAGATGATCGTCGATTCCCCCGGCCATGATTCGATCAGCTTGCGTATAAATGCGGGCTTGTTGGTTGCAATGCTCTGCCCGTTGTGTCTGCCTTTGGCTATCTGCCCGATCTTTGATCGTGTACCTATTCCACCAACGGCAGTCACGATAAGCTCGCCCGTCAACTCCTGAATTGCGATATGCTGTGCATCCGTAGTTGGCACATTTTCTATGTGAATGTGTATGGGCGGTATGTCGTCTGAATGGTCCCGCCAGCCGTACGTCTTCGGGTTCGTCAAGAATATACACCAATGCGACAAGCCCCGATAGAATGGTCCGATGGCATGCGGTTTCAACACCCATCGTTCTGACGTTTGCCCCTTATTGACAAAGAACTTAGCCAAGAACGCATTGATGTTGGGGTAAGCACCCATGAGTATGGCGTGGTTTGCATATTCGATCCGGTCGTTTGGAGCTGGCGTGCCAGTGCCGCACATCTTCCACTGCAAACCGCGCCCAAGCCGCAGAATCGTTTGGCCCCATTTCCCGTAGTGCGACTTCAGCATAGACGATTCGTCCACGATCAACGCCCCTAGTCGCCCCGTTGGGATATCATTATTCAGGGCTTCATAATTCGTGATACCTAATCGCCCGCCCTCGATCAGCCACTGTCCCAGATCCTTCGATGCTATTTGTTCGGGTCTGAAATCTTCACCGTACCATCGGGCAAACTCGGCTTGGGTTTGCTCAATAACCATCAAGGGGCTGATGATAAGTATCGCTTTATCGGCGGCCAACAGCTTGTCGATGTGTCGAATAAATTCCGCATAGATGAGCGTTTTCCCTAAACCACAATCAGCGAAGATGCTGAATCGCCGCTTCTTGATTGCCAATCCAGCAATGTCCCGCTGGTAATCAAATAGGAATGGCGACGGCTCGTAACTGGCATCGGGTTCTAGGCTTGGCGCATCTACTTGTAGCAAGTGGGCGTATTCGTCCGGTACTATCGCCGTCCGGCCAATGAACCGATATTGTGGCAGTTGCTTAATGGCCAGAAATCGGCGATAATCATCTAATGATTGCGATGATAGCGTATACTCCATTGCTTATCCTCCCTCTCGGCTCATACCTAATACGCTAAGGCTGATAACGATCGCGCCGACGAAGTACGCCGCACGATGCCATCGCCTCTCGATCACTGATTGCACAACGATGATCGCATAGAAGCCAATCAACACCCACATCGTTACGGTAGAATCTAACATCAATTGGGTTATACCTTCGCGGTCCTTCATCGTCTTACTCCTGATTCCACCACTTCACGGCTCATGCTTCTCGCAGCAACCGTCCACCTACATCAATTCGCCAACCCGCAGGCGCATCCCTTGATAGACATGCGCCTGAAAGGTTCGCCCCGCTGAGGTTCGCCCCGCTGAGGTTCGCCCCGCTGAGGTACGCCCCGGTGAGGTACGCCCTGCTGAGGTCTGCCCCGCTGAGGTTTGCCCCGCTGAGGTTCGCCCCGCCGAGGTCTGCCCCGCTGAGGTTCGCCCCGCCGAGGTTCGCCCCGCTGAGGTACGCCCCGCTGAGGTACGCCCCGCTGAGGTCTGCCCCGCTGAGGTTTGCCCAGCCGATATCGGCGTCTTTCGATAACGAGCGCATGGTTGCGGCCAGGAATGCGCGTAAGCGTGGGTAGGCGCACAACAGAGGATAATCGCGGGTCACTTCTATGAGCAATCTGGCGCGCCGAACGGCTATTTTCTCCGAGTTATCACTACAACATCCAACATCACTATCAGTTTCCGCCAGAAATAAACGTGCTTTCGGCCTCCACCAGCGCAGCGGGTCACTAACAAGATGCAGGCCGGTTTGGCAGATTACAGGTGCAACTCCGCAATCATACCATTCGCCGGGCTGGTCATCGTATGGTAGGGGCCACTGCCCATTCCCGCCGTGTATAGATTCACCGTTAGGCCCGAGCACTTTGAACAACTGTAAAGATATTGTCATCGTCTCACTCCTGATCCCACCACCGCACAATCCACGCCACGCCGCTACCTAACCCCATCCACGTGCAACAACCGTTCGCATCAAGCTCGCAGACAAGCTCCGACTGAATCACACCGTCATAGCTGAAGAGAAACGCCCACCCGGTGCACGGCTCGCGGGGAGGGCCGCAATGCGTGAAACATACGCTGATTATCCCTAGCGGACTCGCACGCCAGAACCACGCTTGTAACGCTGCGAAGTCCCATAGGTCCACGTCGCCGTCGTTGTCGAGATCGAACTTCATACAGTCGTCGGTGCGGAAACCCATGTCCGGCCCGGACAGACATTCACAAAAGTTCATTGGCTCCTGAGAGAGATCACACGCCAGGGCGCGAGCGAGGAAATGCTCGGCATCATTCATCGGCTTCTCAGGCAATGGGTAGCCTTTGACGACCGGGCATGGCAAGCCTGTCGGCGTCACGTACCGAGCTACTGTGGTCACCGGGCAAGGTGGGCACAGGCGCCGGCAGCCAGTGAGTACAATCAATGATATGTACATATATCTACTCACGGCTCCCCCATTCGTCTAAACGCATACGATCCAAGGCATCTCGCACTTCTCGTAGAATAGCCATAAGAACCACGGCTTCACTAACATCAAAATCTAACTCGGCAAACCAGCCGTAGCCCATGCTACCAGTTGCTTGACTGCCCCTGCTAATGTCATGTCGTTCTCCTCGAAACACAGTATCAGCCGGAAACAGGTTCCCGCACGGGATCGAGTACAGCCTACCGTCGATCACTACGCCGTGGTTCCGTGGGCCTGGCCCCTTGCTGACTATTCGCACGGTGCCCGCCTTATTGTGTATGGGCTTCATATAGGGTCGTTTCCGTTTGGCAAAACGAACTATCACACGTTCACCGATCTTCGGCCAGCGGAACATCACTCACCCTTCCGATCATTACACAAGCGCAAGGCTTCTGCCCGCGTGGCGCGGCTTTTCGTGGCAGGCACAACAGGACATTTCGGATTGATGCAGTGGAAGTAGACGGCATGGTTGCCTGCTGGATACCAACGATGACTTTTCATCGGTCCCCCACACCACGGGCAGGGCTTCGGCTGCTCAGGGCTTGGTTTGTTCTTTGGCATCGTCTGTCTCCTCACCATGCAACCTCGGTTTCCCAGGGCTCGATGTCCCACAATTCCATAACACGATCCCAGTCGATGTCACTCGGCTTGGCGTCCGAATTGCCCGCCGCCATTACACGGACAAACTGCTCACGTACATGTGGAAGGCGCAAAGCTTCTGGGAGTACCACATCAACTGTTCCGGGAGGATATATGTTTGATATCTGTTGCAAGGACGAGATGACGCAGCACTCCGCGCAGAATCCCGTCTGTGCGCGACGTAGTATTCGGGCATCAGGATTCCCCTCTCCGCCTTGCGCCGGACGCCCGCAACGCTTACATGCTGTGGAACTCATCGTCATCTCCATTCATTGCGGCGGGCCGGGCTTCCGTGCCGATCCTTATCAGCGCACCTATGAACTGCGGGGACCGACGACCACCGCAAACTGGAATGGGTAGGAGTCGAACCTACGTTCTCTTGCGCCGACGGAAGCAACGCCGCCGCAGGCAAGCCGCTCTCCGAATGGCCAACTTGGCGCCTTATCAGGGTTGACCATACCACGCCGCCATCCCATATCACACGCCCCGTGGGGCTCGCTTCGGCACGGGCCGTGTTCCGGTGTTCCAGACAGTCGTATTTCTACTTGCGATATCACGAGGGTTCCCACCTTTCGTTTACGGGGCTTCGAGCCCACCCCCCGACCGCCAGGGAGCCCGTTAGGGTCAAGTCACCAGGGCAATTATGATGTCGTTACGTGCCGCAACTGGATAAACGAATATGTTGCAGATTTCGTTTCGCCATCGCTGGGCCTCTTCCTTCGAGTCAAACGACTGCGGGCTGATTGTGGCTGCACCTACGGAGCCCGATACTCGCCACTTCGGTTTCTTGTCCGGTGGCGCAGGAACCATCCAGCGAAGTTGCTCGGCGATTCTTGTGGGGTATTCGACGGCCAGTTGTGGCGATCCATCATCAGCGCACAATGTCACACGAGTCCAGAGCCTTTCTGTGACATCTACGACGATAGCAAGACCTTTTTGGAGACGAGCTTCAAGTGGATTATTGATTGTATGCCACTCCATCATTCACCTTTCCTTTGGGGTATTCCCTTATCATCAAGTCGTCCGGTATCGGTTCACCGCCGGACATCTGCTTCATGAAGAACGGCACGTCGGCCATCTTGCACTGGTCTCGTATGCCGCGTGGCCAGGCCGGGTCCATAGGTCGTGCACCCGGCCCGGTCTCACCGCCGACGATGACCCAATCGAGCTTAACCCAGGGTACATAGGGCGTCGTGGTTCCACCCGGTAGGTACAATAGGCATGGCATTGCATTCTCTACCGGCTCTAACAACGGCTCCAAGCTCGCATACCGCACCGCCGCCGGGCATTCCAGCAACGCCGGTACACGCTCGTCAAAGCACTCCTGATTCTCCGCAGAGACGCCCAGCCAGACATTTGGCAGCGGCCAGGATACCCATCTAGCGAATATCCGGTCAGCCAGAGTCTTTTGCATTTGAGCCGGGCGTTTCGTGAGTACCTGAAATGTGTGCCAATATGCGCGCTTCATGGTAGTGAATACTTGGAGAACAAACGCAAACGACACATCTTCGTGGAATAAGTCCCCCATGCTGCAAACCAAGACCCTGGAGGGTGCCCGCAGGTGCAAAGGCTCCTTCAGCCGGTCAGCGTGCAACGTCACGCGAAAGGGATCGTCTACCGGATACCCGAAGCGCCCGCGCATTCGTTTTGCCGTGCGGTCAGCGTAGCAGTGCTCGCAGCCGGGACTTACCTTGGTGCAGCCGGTAACAGGATTCCAGGTATAATCGGTCCACTCTATCTTCGTGCGGTTCATCCTACCCTCCGAAACTGGCCCGTCTCGATCAGCTCACGATACGCCCGCACGGTGGCCTCCCACGCCAGGATCATTTTCTTGCTATATGGTCTCATGGTTCATTCCTCTACTGCCATCGCCTCGTCACCGCTCGCGTACCCGTCCTCAATCACCACGCCGATCGGTTCGCCGTCCGTTGCTCGCTCGACCCATATCTGTACGTCGTGCTCCTCAGCCATTGCCCCGAGCAACGTCAGGTTCTCGCTGTCGAGGAGCGACCCGTCACGAATCAGCATGACCCGCAGTTCCGGGTTTATGGCGATCCCCATCGCCACCGATGCACGCAACTGTTCAGACGATGCGGCCTGCTCGAATGGTAAGCCTTGTAACGTCACTGCATCATCGTCAAAGCCGAGTTCCTCGATCGGCAGTTTGGCAGCGCCGACCTGAGCCGCTTTGTCTTCGTCGATCTTGCCGATTTTCCGGGTCAGCGCGTCCGCCCGTTCCGCGTGATCCTTCTCGTTGGCAACGGCTTGATCCCGCTCGCGCTTGTCCCGCACAGCCTGGTTGGTTTCCTGTGCGGCTGCAATCTGCACGCGGATCGTATCGCAATCAGGGGGGTCGGCCAGCCGGGTTATCGCCTCCCGAGCCGCGATCATCCGCTCCGTCGCCTGCGACATCCGCCGTTCAATCACTGCAATCTGTTCCCGCGACTCATCATGGATTCGTTTTTCCTCCGCCTTGGCGGTCTCATGTTCCGCTTGAGTCGCGCCCCACGCTTGACGCTCTTTGTACGCGGTATCCAACTCCGCTGACAACGCGGCAACGTCAACCTCCGCGTCCGGAGCATCGACTTCCGGCATAGCCGCCAAGCTCCCGCGAATGTCCCGCAGAGTCCGATTCACGTTGGACCGCTGAGCGAACAGGCGTGCTCTCTCTGTGTCGATCTCCGCGAAGTCCAGCCCCGCCACGCGCTTCAGGACCGCCAGTTGATCTTTTGCCGCCATGCGAGCAAACGCCAGCGGGTCAAAGGTCAGATCGCCCACGAGGCTATCGAGGACGGCTTGCGGACTCGGGTAGCGGCTGCCGTCCTTCGATTCGACGATCAGCGAGTCGATACCCTTCTTGCTTTGCTGCCATCGGATGACCTTATCGCCCAGGTCTACCTCGACCCGAGCCTGTTTCGCACCCTTGCGGACTGGCTCTCCCGGTCGCGCCCGCTTCCCCCCGATTGCATACATGATGCTGTCGAGGACGGAGCTTTTGCCCTCACCGTTCCGCCCCGTGATCTGCACTAGGTTCCCATCCGGTCGAATGCAGACCGCGTGCAATCGCTTCACGTTCTCAGCCGTGAGCTGCACAATGTGCATACCGCTTGTCTCTGCCATGTTCGTCCTTTCAAATGAGTTGTCGTGTCCGTATTTACACCTTAATTATACGACATTCCAGCTAGCGGGGGAATTATAAATCCCCGCGAAGTTTATAATCGGCTGAAGCCGAGCCAAACCGCGAACCCCAGGGCGATCAGAAGCAAGAGTACCGGCAAGAGCCAGCCCCGCCAGAAGGCGAGCAACCACGCCAGGATCATCCGCCAGCCACTCGGGAACATCAGGTGGCCTCCCGTAAACAAGGTCGCTGCAAGAGCTTGTCGTTGATTCCTCGCAGCAAGTTCATCGAATCCGATGCCACCTTATGGCTCTCGCGAATGGCTTGGGTATTCGCCGCTATGACCCGTCCATTTTCTTTTAGGACGGTCAGCAACTGCCGGATCAGCCACACGATGATGCAGATGAGCACACCGCAGAATCCCTGCCAACCATACTCCGTTATGATTTCGAGCAACCCGGTCTCGGTCATCAATCAATCTTCCGCATGGAGCCCTTCGGTATCCTGCGTCCGCCTCCGTCCTATACTCCAGGAACTGATCGAATCTATCGACACCCCGAATAACCGGGCAAGCTCCCGCCGCCGCAGCCCCTCCGCCCGCGCGTGACAGATCACGCGGATTGTTTCACGTGAAACAACGCACTCGCGGTCGCGGCACTTTCGCCGCCCTTGCCGTTCCAACTCGCAGGCGACCTTCCGCAGATAGTCCCCACGTTCAAACTGGCGTGCACCTTGCCGCATAGTCCTGGGCCTTCCCGTATTGCTGCCAGCCGTCCCGCGCGATCAGGATGGCGTCCGCCCGCCCGTCCTTGGGCACCCTGCAACCCTCCGGCGTCAGCAGTACCTCCGGATATGTCTTGCGGACCTGCTTGATCGCCCGCTGTTTCGTCGTCTGGGACGGACCTGGCGGTAACTGCCTGCGCTGCCACGCTTTCGCGTGGACAAGCTCAGGCTCGCGGCCAGTCACCGCGCAGATCACGCCCCGAATCGCTCCGAAGTCCTCCCAAGTCTTAGCGTTGCCCCGTTGCATCCCCTGACCCCCCTGAGCAAGCTCCAGGCTGATCGCGTGGTGGCCATTTGCTTGCGAGAGCATCCCACGGAGTATCGCCGCGAGTTGCCCAGCATCGACTTGTTGACCTGCGCGCACTTGGCATGGCTGGCTCGGCATGTCTACCACCGCCCGGAACCCCCCGTCATCGTCGAGGGCCGCGACGGCGCCTTTGTGGCCGGGGTCGATACCGATGTGGATCATGCCAGCCCTTTCGCTTGCATCGCAGCGACCGCCTCCATCAAGCACTGCGCCGTCCGAGTCGCGCTGTCCGCGCTCATAGCTACCGCTATGCCGATACCGGGGTAACGTAAGACTACCGCCGGGATCGTCTCCTCGATGCCGATGGCCATGCCCGTTTGTGGACCGATGACGATCCCCCCGCCGATCGGAGTTTGGGCTGTAATCCTATTCGTGCGAAACCAGTTAGGTGCAACCACTTTTGACCCTTCCAAGATGGGCCGGACGAGCCATAGGCCGCCCGGCTACATTGTGTCATACCGGCGGCGCTTTGCAAGTCAATTCTGGCGGATCATCGCGGTGATCACTTCCCAGAGCACCACAACCAGGGTGCCCAGCCCGCATACCGTGACCACGACGGCGGGGAAGATCGCGTACTTCCGGGTACCGCACACTTGGCAATCGTGTTTAATTGTTTCGTTTGTCGTCATCGTTTCGTCCTTTCGTCTGAACTGTCGTGTCCGTTCCTTACGTTTTAATCATACGACATTTGGCAGCGAATGAGAACTAGAAAATCGGACGATATTTATAACGCCCCGAGCCAGCCCAAGATCGAAGAATTAGAATACCCGGATGGCCGGGGAATCGACCCTGAGGACAGGTGAATCGCTGCAAACGGACCATCCATCGAAGCTGGGCTGGAACCCACCACCGCCGAACAGGACAGCCGCAGCGGCTAATCGCGGGTCCGCAATAGGCCCGCCCGGCGCTCATACGCCGCTGTGAGCAATTCCGGCATACTCCAAGCCGCTCGGACAATTCCAGGCTGCTCACCGGCCCCGCAAGGTGTGCCAGCGCAAAGCTGGAGGCCGCCGGGAGCCACCGCAGCCGCGCCTGAGCGTAGAAACGGTCAGGGTGCCGCAAGATCGCCAACGCCAAATCGACCGGCCACCACGCGATCGCCACGATCCGCACGTCAAGCGGCGCCCGTCGCGGTGGCGCCGGTTTGTGAGTTGTTGCACTTTTTGCAACAACTGCCGGTGGTTGTCGGTCGTTCGTCGGTGCGGTTACTAACATTGAATAAGCATCTCCTAGTAGATATAGACTCTCCAAGGAATCAGCTCAATCGTTGTACTCTCACCTACGAACTGGACCCGGATGAGATGTGCACCAAGATCAAGTCCTGCTTTGGCAGTTAAGGTACTCAAACATGATAGACAAATGACTCCTAACTGATGCTCAACTGGAACAACTCGATGCCACAATTCATCACTGACTGTATAATCAAAAGCGGTATGATGACCACAATGCGAACAGGGCAAACAGAGCCCATCGCCGATGCCTTCCGGCCAAGCTTCCCCGTCTGCAATGTGGTGAACTTCTATTGTCATGGTCTCTGCCGCAGTTAAGGTGCTTTCACGAGCATGGCGTAGCGTCCAGTCCGCAGATTTCTCCCCAGTTCAAGTACCCATTGATATTAAGATTCAGGCTGACGGTACCCTGCCACAAGTCCAGGTCTTCAAGGTCGTCGAAGATCGTACCGGGGGGTAGGGCCGTGTACCGCGTTCGCTTGGCCGCGATATGCTGATCGTGCAGGTTCCGGGCGAAACAGCAACAGGTATTCCCCGGATCGGCGTTGCCGGAACCCGGATCGTCTACGTCCGGCCATAGCGGACTTGTTAAGTGCCCCAACTCGCCCCGCCATTCGACGCTGGGAATGCCCGAGATACTGACGGGCGGCAAAAACCAGCCGCCGCGCTCGGCTACTTCCGCCCCCAGTGCCGCCGTGGCTTTGACTACCGCAGTGCCCGGTGTGATTTCCGCACCCTGATCGTCTGCGAGATAGGTTTCGCCCGTGATCCGTAGCTGTATTGCCGCATGGACCCAGCCCACAGACGGGCTCCCGCCGCCGATGCGATTCACTAGCAAGAGCCACATTTGAACTTGGGCCGCGCGTAGCCGGAAGCTACCCGCTAGTTCCGCCGATGTGCCCGCCAGCCGGTACGTGACGGGTACGATCTCCTCGTCGTCGTCCCACAGGATCGACGCCCAGTAGTCCCCGTGGTCCAAGTCCCATATGTTACCTTCGCCAGGTATCTCCTCCCAGCGGTACACCCGGTCCAGCGTGGGCTGGGCCGTGATCGCATCCAACGCCAGGTTTCGCAAAGCCCGAATCCCCGGATGCTCGATCTTGCCGGGAATCGTCCGATAGCGCGGACGCTGGAAGTAGACTCCGATCTGTTCCCAAATCGCTTTGTGTGCGTTGTTGGGATATGCGCCATGCACGCCACCATTTTCAATCTCGCGGCCCCAGCACCAGTGATTCAGCAGCCCCGTACACGTATGCTGATCGTGGACTAAGATCAGCCCCTCCGCGTAGCTGTCCCCGTACATGGTTACGTCGATGGGCGTCCAATGGATTCCGGTGTCCGGATGTCCGTGCCAGTTGCTCGGTACGCACCAGAGGTCGTGGCCTTGCACTTCTCCTGATCCCTCGATGATCCGGGCACACGTCGAATTGAGGCCGCTCCACGGCAAACACCCCCACTCCCTGTCAGCGCCAGACGGCTCAGGCATGTAGCACGGAGCCATCCAAAAGTACGTCGCCCCGCCACCCTTGAATCGCCGAAACTGATTTGTATACCAGGTGACCCGATGACCGTAAGCATCTACCCCGTCGCCATACCAGTTGGGCGTTCCAGCGACTTCTCTCGCCACGGGATACAATCTCCGAGCGCCGGTAGTCAGTAACGGTCGCGGAAGACTGCCGGTGAAGTCATTGCAGTGGTCAGTACCCGGCTCGCAGTCCGGGCAATCCTCCAAGCACCACCAACAGAAGTTATCCCAACTTCCCATCAGCCTTGATCCCCGGCCATCGTCGAACCGAACAATGCCTCATAAGTGAACGGCAACTCGAACGGCGTCAGCCCCAGCAACTCGCCTAGACCGTCCGCGTCCTCGTCCGGCGTGTTGACATACCATTCGCCCAAAGTGTAGTGTGCCATCCCGCGAATACCTGAGCAGAGTAATGGGTGCATCGAACCGTCTGAGGGGTCGATGATCAGGCCCCAGCCCAGATGCTGCATACAACCCGGCCCGCCATCCGCTTCTGCCTCCTCCAACGAGAGTAACTGCATACCGCTATACGGATCGGCATCCGGTTCGCCAGCAGGCAAGATGACCGGCTGCATCGTCAGGAACCCGCAGCGGTCGATGGGCGTCGTCCGATCCCATTCGTCGGCATCGGGCCAGCCATCATAGGGCTTGGGGGGCGGTTCGGTTCCCGGCTCAATCGGCATGGCGTCACGCTCCGCACCCGCTCCGCGTCGAATCGACGGGCACCGCGATCAAATGGATTTTCGGCAAGTCGAGCACGTACTTGTAGCCGCCGATCGTGATCGCCGCCAAGATCGTGGCACTTTCATCGGGGGTCTGATCGGGGTCCGGCCACAGCAATCCCGCATACCAGGACGACGGAATCCACGGCCAGGCGTAGTACGTTTCGTCCGTTTCCCCGACTTCATAGCCGCCGCTGTCGGCATCCGTGATCGACACCTTGCGCCCGATGAAGGTGTAGGAGTTGACCTGGCTGACCAGCAGCACGAACTCAATCGAACCGCCCACAGCCCCGCGATGACTGACGGGAGTACCATGCTCTTGCACAAGGGGCGGCTCGCCTTCGCGGTAAGCGCTGCGGAGTCGGTCCTGCCGTCGCTGCTCATCGGGTACGTTTACGGGCATCGGGGCGAATCCAATTTCCAGTCATCGAGGGCATAATCATAGAGCTGCAACGCCGAGCCCGCCGGATAAACGGGCGGCGTCGTGTATTCGTTTTGCTCCTCCTCATCGTCGCTATTCGACGCGCGCATTCCGAACATGATGGCTGTCGCCACGGAATAATTGATCGGCGACCGGAAAGTATGCCGCCCTGCCACGCCGTTCCATTCCTGATAGGCCAAGGTCGTAACGGGGTCCGTCAGCGGAGTCCCCCAGTCCATTCCTCCGGCGACTGTTCCGCCATATAGGCGGAAGCGATAAGGTGTGCCGCCGGGCATCATGGGGTCAACCGAAAAGTCGATCTTAAAGCCGGTGTCGATTAGCGCCGTGGCCACTAAGTTCAAAGGCCGGTGCGGTAGCGTGTTGTCCAGGAATGATCCGCCCGAATCGAAATCCAAGCGGACGATAGGACCGGGCTCCAGGTCGATCTGACCATTGCCCTCCACGTGCCGCGCTCGGTAGTGGTAGCTCTGATCGGCGACGTGCACGAAGGTCGTATTGTTCTTGACCTCCGCCACCGGCGATCCGCCATATTCGGCGGGCTCCGCTCCGCAAACCACCCACGCCTCTTCGCGGGGATTCAATAGCCGCCGTTCGAGAAGCAACAGCCCCTCCCCGACGCGAACCCCCAGCCCCTCGGCTACTGTCCCGCCGAGCGGATAATCCCACACGTTCTCGCCGAAAGTGTTAAGATCACGTGCCGCCGCGACTTGATGTGCTAGGTAACTGCTCACGGCGTGTATTCATCCCACGTGGAAATGTGCTCGGAACCATCCAGCCCTTCAGTCTGCTTGCGGTGCATCATCACACTATCATCGCTTACCCGGTGGAACGTATCATAGGCCGCTTCGCGGTGGAATACGTGCTTGCCGAAGAGCCGGTCGTACAGGTCCAGCAGAGTTTGATCGTCACCCACGGTCAGCGTGATAAGCTCAATCGCCGGGTCGATCCCGACGCCCTCGACGGAGAGAATCACCCAGTCGGCACCCGAGGCGAAAGCGGCGTCCGGCCAGTCGACTCGATATGAACCGGCGCGCGCCTCATAGGCATGATTATCCGAATGAGCGGCGTTCAGACTACCTAGAGCCGTGGCGTCAACCTTAGCAGCCACCGTCTCGCCTTGGCGCCAATAATAGAGGTCGATATCCGCAATGGTGTAGCCGGTCTCAGGCGCACCCGTCACCGCGTTGCGGAGAACAACCGGCAAGGATACGTCCGTGGAATCAATCTTGATCTCATGGGCCATTAGAGTTGCCTCCCGCTACGCATTCCCGCCGGTCCCCGCAAGCCCGGTGCCGACTGATAAGCGCCCAGGTCCGGGTAGCCGTAAAAGGCTGGCGTCGATGATAAGTTGGCTACCTCGTGGGCAATCGCCCGGCACAAAGCGCCACCGCCCGCTACGTTGTTCAACCGGAAGTCGCCGCCGCCGACTAGGCACTTCTTTTGGGCTGCCGCAGTTATCTGCGGGCTACAGAGAATGGCATCCGTTCCAACAGACAAGATGTAAGTAGTTTCGCTGTCGTCGAAATACACTTCATCGCCGATCTGTGCCCCCGGCCATTGCGCTCCGGTCAAATCCTCAATCGAGGTATTCGCTCCAAAGTCCGTCGCCGTTGCACCGGATGCCCCGGCAGCCAGCGCATAGTGCGGTGCGGCCTGTACGAACGGGTCAGCCGTCAGAGCGATGACATTGCCGAAGTAGTCCGTGCCGTTGATCCCGCCGGACGTATTGCCGTAGTGAGCGAAGTTCTCCAGAAGCGGCCAGTAGTCGCTACAGTCGATGCCGTAGGTGCTGTTAAGGGCTGCGATGCAATTGCGAATGATCGCCGTGAACATGACAAAAGGCGCCACCCCGTAACCAGTATTGCCATAGAACACACACTCATCAGCAAGATAGTACGGCCAATAAAGCCCAACGCCGCCGTTGTAAGCGAATGTACTCCGAATTGCGCTCAGAACACTATACGCGCCATGACTGCCGTTCCTTCTAAACATGCTGTCAATCACGCGGACCAGCCCGCCGCCATTCACTCCATATCGGGCATTGTGATAACCGAGGCATCGCAGTAAATGAGTCTGAGCACCGAGAATCGACCAACCGTCATAACAGTCACTCGCTTTGCAATCAATGAACCGGCAATAGTCCGCATTCGCGCCTACGGTGATACCGTTGTTCGGCGTTAAACCGTCCGTGTTCTGGAAGGTTGTCCTGAACCACAACCAGACGTCCGCCGTTACCATATCCAGAACAGGGAACGCCCCGCCACCAGCATCAATCACCACCTGAGCATCGGCAGTATCCGCCGCATTCCGCCCCACTACGTAAATCGGATTGCTTGTAGCCGCGTCGCAGTTGATCGTTATCGCGGCACCGATAGTAAGCGGCACGTCAGCACATGCGTGTATCTTGGTGCCGTTGGCCGGTGGGTTTGGATCGGCGTTGATAATATCCCAAATATCGTCGGCGGCGTTGGGGTCCACACCCGCCGCGTTAGCTAGGCTGGTGCCGTCCTTGGCGCCTTGCGGCGTCTGCCTAAACCAGAGTTCACTTGGTAGGGCCATCGTCAAACCTTCCATTCCGCTTGATTCGTAAAACCTCCCGCCGATGAGAGAGAGATATGATGAATAGCAATAGGCCCGTTAACCCCAGCGGCATAGCGTACTCGAATCGGATGCCGGTTACACCCGCCACGTTCACCCCGCCCTGCTGGTCAGCGACGATACTCTCCGCGCGCCCGGCCAGCGGGGCGGTTAGGGTCGCCCCTTCCCGCCCCGCTGTTACCTTGCGCAGTGACGCACAACCCGCGCTAAGGGCCGGAACGCAGAGGATAGAAAAGAGGGCGAGTACCCCGCAGAGTCTCATTAGTCAGGGCCGCTTGCAACGGGTTCCGCATCATCAACGGGTATCTCTTTATCACCGCCTGCGAAACCGAAGATCAACTCCCACAGCTTGTCCTTGAGCGTGATCTCAATCACCGGGTCGGTCTTCACAATCGGCGTTTGGTAGAATCCCCACTTCGTGCTCTGCTCGAACCCGAAGCTCCCGTGATTCGTCGTGCAGCCAACTCCGCCAAGCAGCCCGCACACTGCCACCAGGCACACCATCACGCTTGCAATCGTCCATCGTTTCATCGTCTTGTCTCCTTATGCTCTGTGTTCTAAGTAACCTTCGATACAGACCGATACGTCTGACCCCGCCACACCGCTCCCAACTTGCTCGATCTGTACGTCTATCATCGAGCCCGCCGCCGCCGAATGCGGAGTGCCCAGGATTGCTGAGCCTGTATTCGCCGCTGCCGCGATCTGGCACATGTTCCCTTGTACGTCCGAAAAGATCGAAGCCGTATCGTCTCGCACGTCGATAATCATGGCCGCTCCCGTCGGGGCTGTGACCGCGTAGGCCGTCACCTTCGTAATGATACACCCGCAGTTAGCCGGGACAAACCACTTGGGGTTCTGTACGGCTACCGCCGCCGCGCCATCTAAGTAGATCAGCGTGGAGAACGGGATCGAATACTGCTCGACAGTCCCCGTCCCGCCGCGTGATTCCGGTAAGGCCGCCGCCGTGGTGGCGTTGGTATCGGAGAGGTCGATCGCCGTGAAGGCCGGGTCAGCCGCCGCACCTTGACTGAGCAGCGGTATCCCCGTTGTCCCCGGCGCTATGGGTGTCACCGCTGCCGTGCCGGACCCGATCAGCACGTTGTGATCCGTTAAAGCCGCCGCACCCGTGCCGCCGTCCTCGACGGCTACCGTCTTGCCCGTATGATACACGTCTTGAGCAGCTACCCCGTCGTGGAAAGTCAAGTCGGCCCCGTTGCGGCGGATTCGCCCAATAGCGCTGGCATCCGCCACCGCATCGTCAAGCTCGATTTCGTCGACGTTCACAACGTCGTTGCCGTCCACGTCGACATCTTCGGTTGCCGCGTTCGCCGCCCAGCCCTCGGAAGAGCCCTTGCCGTAGTTATAGTGGCGGACATCCGTGACCGACGTTATCGCCGCCGCTCCCGCCACCACGATGGCCAGCGGACGATGCTCAGTACCCGGCCAGCCTACCGCGTCGGTGACGATCTTGAGCGTTTCGTCGGTATCCAGATACACATAGTTCGTGTCGCTGGCGGTGACTGCTTGGCCGGTGGCCCCCTCGAAGTGGTAGTGGGTCGCGGCGATCTCGTATCGCATCGGGAAAGCGCCGATCGTCAAACCCGCCTGGCCGATGACGTACCCGCCCATGACATCGGCCACAGCATCGCGTAGCCGCTTGCCCTCCCGCATAAACTCCCGCAAGCAATCTGCCCCCGCCGTATCCTCCGCGATATGGGGGATCGCGCTCCGGGTATGCGTAGTGCCCTCTAGGGCTTCCGCGTCCCCGTCGCTGATCGTCTTCCAGGCCGGGAATGTCTCTGCCATTAAGCTGCCTCCGTGGCCAGCGCCACGTCAAAAGTCGCGGTATCGGTCCCCGCGTCATAGTTGTCAAGGGTGAACGTGTTAACCGGCGTCGGATTGTCCGTCGATATCCAGCCGGTGAACTCCTGTACACCGCCAAATACGGATTGCCCGGTCTGGTCATACATCCGCAAGCCGAATTTGGCTTGTCCATAGCCGCGTGACGCTCGGAAGGCTACCACCAAACGCGGCGGGATATTACCGTAAGGATCAACGCCGTACCGCTGAAGGCCGTACACCCCCGCCCGCCGGGCCTGACCATTCAACCGGCCCCGCCCATACGGATGTTTCCCGTAACCCCGCGCCCGAATCTGACCGGGGAACACGTCGATCGGAGCGCGATTCAGCGGCGGGCTCGCATAATCCACCGTCCCATCGTATTCGTCCCAATAGATCGAAGCCTTGTCTCCGGCGTCGGCTTCATCGGGGACCGCCATCAGCAACTGAAGTACCTGATCGGCCATCAGACGAGCCCCCCCTGCTCGATACCCGCATCGAATCGCACGTCCGCGAAGTGTACCGCCGTACGCCCCGGTCGGAAGGTGTGTACAAGCGTCACGATTTCCGCCGCCTGCGGGAAAGTCACGCCCAAGCCAGCCAGCCCCTCACACTGGTCGCCCAGTCGCAGAGTCGGCTCGATCCACCAGACAGAGGGGTTGCCGGATATCTGCTGTTGCGCCGCAAGCTCCGCTTCACTGGCTGCCAACGCTTCAAGCTGCTCTGTCTGATTGAGGCTCAGGAACTCGGGATCGTCATACTCCAGGGATCGAAGCACCGAATTGCCACTGGCCCGGTCTCGGAAGGTGAATCGCCCACCACAGTCGATGATCCGCGATGCGGGACGGGCGAAGCCTGAGGTGCTCCACCGCCAGGCGATCAGCCGCCGGTCGCCCTGGATCGTGCCCGTGACCCGCATTCGGAGCGTGCGATTCAAGATCGCGTTCAAGAAGGACTTGTTCGGCTGTTCTTTGCCCTCGCACCACTCGCCCACGTTCTTTACCGGGTCAAAATGCTGATTATCCTCCCAACCCGGCCAGTAGAGGCGCGCCAGGTTCGGATGGCTGATCCTGATCCCGCACTCATTGTCCAAGGAGGTGATCTTCACGCCGGGGAACGGCGTCCATTCGTCATCGTCCTTGAACTTCATTTCGAGCCGTAGCGGCAGACGCCCCGAATCATGGGTCTGGCTGATCGGGTAGCCTAAAGGCCGCGACCGGCTGACCCACGGGGCCGCCGCCGCTAGGGCACAACCATAAGGATCAGTAATCGCAAGAACGTTGATGTCCAGCGATTGAGAGATCGGCGAGTATTCATCCCATCCTAGCCAGCCGGGCAATGGATAGGTTCGCTGCCATTTCGGGTCGGTCCGGCGGCTGTCGGTGGGGAAAATCCACACCCGCCCGAGATCCGCTACGTGTTTATGGTCGGGGTGGGCGGAATCATGGATCGACCGTACCACCGGCTGATCGTCCTCGTCAGTAGCGGGGTCGATAAGATCAAGCCAGTACGCCTGGATCGTCGCCGTAATCGCGGTGACCTCATCGAGCACCGCGAACGCCGGGGGCTGCGCGTCCGCGTGATAATCGCCTGCGTTCGCCATTATCCACGGAATCCAGCCGGGCCGCAGGTGCATCGTGACCTCATAGAGCTTGGGCGAGTCCAGGGCGATGACCTCATTCGTCGCCCGGTGATCCACAGTGAAGGCCGCTGTCTCGCCGGGGTTCTGTTGAGCCATGAGCTTGTCGGAAGGTGGTGCGCCGCCCCACGTTTCCCACGGCGGATCGCGCGGCCAGTCGAACTTTTCAGCGCGCCCCATCTGGCTGCCCGTCGTGCCGATCGCATTGTCAGCCATCGGCCAGATTCGCAGTGAGAAGAAGAAGTCCGCAGCGGTCGTCGGGGATTCTCCGCTACCGGCCCCCTGTCGCTGACCGCGCTTGATTATCGGCACATCGACGTGGAGCCCATGCTGAGTGCAGATCGTCACGAGAGCCGCCCCCAGGTCCGTAGCGTCCAGGCGGATGTCGTCGCACCGCATAGTCAGCCGCTTGCGGAATTGGTCGGTGTCCTCGGGATCGTGCAGGTAGCCTTCGTCCTGGAACGGCATCAAGTCCCACCAGAAGCGGATTACGTCGATGTCTTGGGCGTCGATGTAGTTGTGGATCAGGTAGGCTAAGGCTTGGCCCACCGTCCAATACTCCGCCGTCGGATCGCCGTCATAGGTGAACGTATAGAGGCTGACTTCCGTATCGACGGGCTCGCCTTCCTCTTCATCGCCCAGCGGTTTCGTCGTCGTGATCGGATCGGCGGATCGGTTCGGCTTGCCGCCCGTGTTGAAATGGCAAGGCAGACTATCGACAAACTCGACATCTGGGGCGTCGATATCCCACTCCTCGTAAGGCTTTCGCCGCATCCACCGCCCCCACACCATCGAATCAGGATGCTGACTGAGTTGGATATCCGCCAGCGAACGGGCCATGACGGTGACCCGCTGGCGTACTTTGTCCCAGCGTATTGAGGCGGTCTCCACGTATCCGCAGAAAAGCACCTGGGCATTGCCCTCAACTTCGCGCACGATGATCCGCTTGTCCGTCACCATGCGTTCAAGCCAGTCGGTGAAGTGCACGTCCCCGATCCCGCCAGGTGCGGGCTGCCCGCCCGCGATCAAGTCTTCCCAGTTCAGATCGACGATGAAGGTAGCGGTACTGTCCTGTCCGTCGCAGCGTACCGTTACATCCGCAGGCAGCAGCTTTTGAACGATATCGAATTCATCGGTCTTATAGCCGGTTTCCAGTAAGACATGATACGGCGTATGGCGGAAGGTCCGCGAGTCCGGGGCATTCGCCCAGCGAGCCAGCGGTCCGCCGTCGCGGTCGTGGGCGATCGCTGTGTCCTTGACGGGCGAACGCTGACCCAGAGCAGGCGTGTTCTGCTCGGCTGTCTGGTATGCCTCGCGTACCGTGACCATTACTCAAGCACCTCAAAGCTCATTCGGAACTGCTGCCATACCGGATAGCTGCCGATCCCCGTGGTTGCCCGCCGCCCGATCCGCTCGTAAGCCCGCAGGACGACCCGCAGGCCGATAATCCGCGTAGAGGTCCACGACAACCGCGTTGGCTGTGCTTTCGCCATCGTGGCCGGTGTGCGGAGCCGCTCGCCGGTTATCGGGTTGTGCCACGTGCCGTAAACGTAGGTCTCGATCTCCGCCTCGATGGTATCCAGCCGGGTCGCCAAGTCCGCCCGGATAACCCCTTCGATAATGACCAGCCGTCGCTGGAAACCCATGATCTCTTTGAACGTCTGATCGGATTCCGGCAGGGTGATATCGCTGGTCGCTACCTGGAGGGGCTGCTGGGTCAGCCGGTTTGTCGAATGGGCTTGGCTGGCGGTATGGTAAATCCCCGTCGCCTGTCCCCAGTCCAGGATGGCCACGCTGTTGTAACCGCCGAACTCCGGGTAGGCTGCCATCAGTTACGCCCCCCCGAGCGGACGCGCTCGTTGCCGGTCTTTGCGTGGACAGTGGCGTTATACTGCTTGTTCTCGGCAATGTTGACATTGAGCGTCACATCACTTGGCCCCATATGCCCGGTGCGACGTAACAGCATTTCTAATGCCTGCATCTGGGCCGAGCTAAAGCCCCATTCCTGCGCTTGTGGACCACCGATAAGACTCCATAGTTCAAGCCCCAAGCCGACTCCAGTCTCTCGACGTGCCTCCTCAAATAGCTGTTCCTGCGGTGTCCGCCCGGCTAGACGTGCCCTGGCATCAATTGTGATTGCGCGATACTGTGCGTCTTGTTCGTATTTCGCGAGCTTCCGCTTATAAGTCTCAGCGGTTTCTAATACTTCTTTTCGATCCTCTTCACTTAAACCCCATATCCCTTCCTTTAGGAATTGCTCGGCTTCGGGGCCGCTGATATCCTCCCGCATACGTTGCCGCCGCATTTCCTTGTCGGCTTCCGCTCGGCGCTCTTCTTCTTCTTCCGCCCGTTCAAGCCGCTCGCGGCGGTGGCGCCGCTCGAAATCCCGCGCCCGCTTTTCCTGGCTTCCAGCGATATCAATCGTTTCGCCAGCGGCGGTTACTCGCCTCATTTCTTCCCGAGTAACGAGCCCGATACCCGCGACGATGTTCTGCCGCAATTCGTCTTGCAGGTCCGCAGCGAATCGGGGAGCTTCCATGCGATACATCTCTCGCGCTTGGGTTTCCTCTTCCGCCGTAAACCCCTTTTCTTTACGTAGCCGCGACAGTTCTCGCATTTGCGTCACGGCTTCATCTTCCAGTTTCACCTCTTCGGCTTGGGCGTCTTTGCGGCGTTGCTCCTCCTCCCTGAGCTTCGCTACCGCTTCCCGGTGCTGATTGATCGCCCACGTAAGCGCTATTACGCCGCCATAAGCCAGTCCGCCCGCGCCGAGCAACCCGAGCACGCCGCTATACTTTTCGATACCCGATGCCAGCGCAGAGAACGTGCCCCTCAGCGTCATCTGCTTAGTGGCCAGGTCGCCCGCGATCTTGGCGCCCTTCTCCATTGACGCGATGAACGCCCCGAGCATGGGGTTAACGCGGCTGCCCAGCTCCGCATAGTCCCCGACCGCAGCCGTTGCTTTGGTCTGAGCGGTAGTGAACTCGTCAAGAGGTGGAGCAGCTTCGGTTATCTTTTGGGTGAACCGATCCTGGGCGTCCGCGACCTTGTGAAAATCGGCGGCCCCCTTGTCAGCCCCCTGG
>Ga0307377_10000842_pt1 | contig 40690 bp, 40 predicted proteins | sample TR3MG_FD_202535 | JGI IMG/M metagenome (GOLD analysis project Ga0307377, IMG submission 202535) | Soil microbial communities from Risofladan, Vaasa, Finland - TR-3 | ecosystem: Environmental > Terrestrial > Soil > Coastal area > Acid sulfate soil | place: Finland: Risofladan, Vaasa | collected...
GCCCCTACGGCATCGATACTGCCGAGATCACCATGGCCGCGAGAGAAATCATGGACTCGATCGGCATGGGGCAGAAATATTCCAACGAGGTCATCGGCAAATTGCACAAGATCGGGAACAACCTCGGCCTGCCCGGCCCCGCGCTGCTCGATACGCTGCAGAGCATCGAAGAGGACCTCAAGGAAGAGACCGGGCTCGACATCCGTCTGCCCCTCGGCGGATTTTTTCGCCGAGCCGCATGTGTACAGCCTGATCGGTTACGCCAAGGTATTCCACGCGGCAGGCATCCCGTGGACGCTTTCCAGCCACGCCTCGGAAGCGGGGAACTTCGGGCTGTTCATCGGCAACTACGGCCAGATGCAGAAAATCGCCTCGCGCGTGCGCGAAGCGGTGTTGGATCTGGGAGCGAGTCGGCTGGTCGTGGGCGAATGCGGCCACGCCTGGCGCGTCGCGTACAGCTTTTGGAACACCCTCATCGGGCCGTTCGATTTTCTCGATCCCAAGTATCCGGTGCCGCAGCACATCTGCGAACTCACCTACGACCTGATCCAGCGCGGCGCGATCAGCTTCGACAAGAGTGCCAATGACAAATACGTGGTCACTTACCATGACCCGTGCAATGTCTCGCGCGGCTCGCGCATGGGGAGCATGCCGGGCGGCCAGTACGAGATCCCGCGCGCAATCATCCGCGCGGTGGCGAACCATTTCGTCGAAATGGATGCGGACAGCATTCGCGAAAAGACCTTCTGCTGCGGCGGCGGCGGCGGCCTGCTGAGCGACGAGGTGACCGACCTGCGCGTAAAAGGCGCGCTGCCGCGCATGGAGGCGCTGAAGAAAGTGGCCGACTCCGACGGCGTCAACTTCATGGCGACCATCTGCGCCATTTGCAAGGCGCAATTCACCAAGGTCCTGCCGTACTACAAATTCAAAATGAACGTGGTGGGTGGCGTGCACCAGCTGGCGAGCAACGCGATCCGGCTCGGGCCGAAATAACCCGTATTGAGGAGACCGAAAATGTCGAGCGCGACAGAGCAGTCCAAGACCAACCTGGAGTTCCGCCGTTTCCGCGAGGGCGATACGCACTGGAAGCGCTGGCAGGACAAGATCTTCGATGCCGACCACTCACATAAGTGTCCGACTTACATTCAGGCCACGCCCCCCTGCCAGGGCAGCTGCCCGGCGGGCGAGGACATCCGCGGTTATCTCAACATCGTGCGCGGGATCGAGAAGCCCCCGGCGGCGCCCGCGGGCCAGCAGGCGATGAGCTGGCAGGAATACGCGTTCCGCCGTATGACCGACGCCAATCCCTTTCCCTCGGTGATGGGCCGCGTATGTCCGGCGCCGTGCGAGTCGGGCTGTAACCGCAATCAGGTCGAGGATTTTGTCGGTATCAATTCGGTCGAGCATTTCGTCGGCGATACCGCCATTGCCAAGAACTATGCTTACGACAAGCCGGCGGTCGCCACAGGCAAGAAGGTCGCGGTGATCGGCGGCGGGCCCGCCGGGCTGTCGGCGGCTTATCAGCTGCGACGCAAGGGACACGACGTCACCATTTTCGACGAGCATCCCGAACTGGGCGGGATGATGCGCTACGGCATTCCGGGTTTCCGCACGCCGCGCAACATCCTCGATGCCGAAATCCAGCGCATTCTCGATATCGGCGTGCAGACCCGGCTGTCCTGCCGTATCGGCACCCATGTCACCATGGAGCAGATCCGCGCCGATTTCGATGCGGTGTTCCTCGGCTTGGGTGCCCAGGCAGGCCGCGCGCTGCCCTGTCCGGGCAACGACGCGCCGAACGTGGTCACCGCCACTGCATTCCTGCAGGCTTTCAACGACGGCCGCATGCGCCATGTGGGCAAGCGCGTGGTGGTGGTCGGCGGCGGCGACACCTCGATCGACGTCGCTACGGTGGCGCGGCGCCTGGGCCATATCGAGCAGATGCACGAACAGGAACGCCCGGAACACGCCATCGCCGGCCAGATCGGGCACGACGTCGCCGCCATTTCGGCCAAGCAGGGCGCCGATGTGACGCTGACCTCGGTGTTCGCCATCGACAAGATGCAGGCGAACAAGCACGAAATCGAACAAGCGCTCGCCGAGGGCATCGCCATTCGCGGCGGTCTGGCACCCGTCATGGTGGTGCGCGATGCCGCGGGCCGCGCCACGGCGCTGCGCGTGGCCCAATGCGAGGCGAAGTTCGTCGGACCCAAACTCGAGATCAAGATCGTCGAAGGAACCGAGGAGGATATCCCCGCCGACCTGATCGTTTCCGCCGTCGGCCAGGCGGTCGATTTTACCGGTCTGGAAGAGTTCAACAACGGCAAGGGCGCGGTCTCCGCGGACAAGAACTACCAAGTGACGGGCAAAGAGGGCGTGTTCGTCGGCGGCGACATCGTGCGCCCGCACCTGCTGACCACGGCGATCGGACACGGCTCGATCGCCGCGGACGGCATCGACCGGTTCCTGCACAATGAGCCCCAGGAAAAGCGGCCCAAGATCGACGTGCATCAATTCGATCTCATACGCAAGATGATGGAAAAGGGGATGAAGGTCGAGGAAGCGCACGAAGCGCTGCGCGGTACCGACAAATCGAGCATTGCGGTGCACAACTACGAGAATCGCTCCGACCGCTATGTGATCCCGCATGAAGAGCTGTTCTTAGGGCATTTTTCTTACACGCCGCGCAATACGCGCCAGACCATCACCCTCAGCGAGACCACTGCGCTGGGCAACTTCGAGGAGCGCATCGTCGCGCTGACCGAGGCGCAGGCGCAGGCGGAGGCGAAGCGCTGCATGAGCTGCGGCCAGTGTTTCGAATGCGACAACTGCGTGGTCTACTGTCCGCAGATCGCGGTGAAGAAGGTGCCCAAGGCGCAGGCGACCGTAGGCCGCTACGTCTATACGGATTACGACCGCTGCGTCGGCTGCCATATCTGCATGGACGTGTGCCCGACGGGCTACATCAAGATGGGCCTGGGAGAGTAGGATGAGCCTGCGCGGGCTGCTTCAATTCGTCGCCTGCCTGGCGCTCATGCTGCCGGCGCTGGCGTTCGCTTCCGAACGCACGCCCAAACCGGACATCATCATCGCCAACCCGGGCCACTGCGTGGCGCCTACCGAAATCATGCGGCGCAATCATCCGGAGATGCTCTTGCATCAGCGTGACCTGACCGTGCACGAGGGGATACGCACGACCAAGTACAACCTCGAACGTTGCGTGGCGTGCCATGCGAGCAAGACTACCGACAGCGTGCTGGGCCCGAAGGGGTTTTGCCAGAGCTGCCATGCCTATGCGGGCGTGACGCTGGACTGCTTCGAGTGCCACGCCTCGAAGCCCAAGCTTGCAACAGGAGCAAGCCAATGAGTTCCGACGAAGGCCTCAGCCGGCGCGGATTCCTCGCCATCTCGGCTGCCGCCTTGGGCGGGGTGATGCTCGCGCCGGGAATCCGCCTGATCGAAATCGCCGCCGCGCGCGCGCCGGATCAGCCTGCTTCCAGCAAGGTGCGCTGGGGCCTGTTGATCGACACCAACAAGTGCCAGACCGGCTGCGACGACTGCGTTTCCGCCTGCGCCACCGAGAACGGAATCAAGTCAAGCGGGCATCCGCGCACCGACTCGCAGTGGATACGCAAGATCGAATTGAAAGACATGCGCAACGGCCGCACGCATTCGGTACCGGTGATGTGTCAGCACTGCGCCGAACCGCCTTGCGTCCTGGTCTGCCCCACCGGCGCCTCGTTCAAGCGCGCCGACGGCATCGTACTGGTGGACCGGCATATCTGCATCGGCTGCCGCTACTGCATGATGGCCTGCCCGTACAAGGCGCGTTCCTTCGTCGCCCAGGAGCTCACCGACCAGAATCCCGACGTGCCGCGCGGCAAGGGCACGGTCGAAGGCTGCACCTTCTGCGTGCAGCGCGTCGACCGCGGCCAGCAGCCGGCCTGCGTAGACGCCTGCACCAAGGCCGGACACAACGCCATGACTTTCGGCGACCTGAACGATCCGCACAGCGAAATCGCGCAGCGCGTCGCCCAATACGCCACGACCGCGATCAGGGCCGACCTGAGAACGGACCCCGGCGTGCGTTACCAAGGACTTTGATATGGCCGAAATCGTTGCCTATCGTCAATTGGGCGGTCCGCCCACCCGCTTCTGGGGCTTGCTGGCGCTGCTGGCAATTCCGCTCGCGCTGGGGGCGGTTTCCTACTTCTACATGGAGCATTATGGTCATATCGTCACCGGCATGGACAACCAGATCGTCTGGGGCATGCCCCATGTGTTCGCCGTGTTCATGATCGTCGCCGCCTCCGGCGCGCTCAATGTCGCCTCGACCGCGTCCGTGTTCGGCAAGACCGCGTACAAGCCGATTGCGCCCTTGTCGGCGCTGCTCGCAGTGTCCCTGCTCGTCGGCGGCCTGACGGTGCTGGTGCTCGATCTGGGCCGCTCGGACCGGCTGATCGTGGCGATGACGCATTTCAACTTCACATCGATATTCACCCTCAACGTCTTCCTCTATAACGGATTCATCATTTTCTGCGTGGTGTATCTGTGGTTCATGCTGGAGCGGCGCATGAACCGCTACTCCAAGGTGGTGGGGATGGGCGCGTTCATTTGGCGGCTGATGCTTACCACCGGTACCGGTTCGATTTTCGGCTTCCTGGTCGCGCGCGAGGCCTACGACACGGCAATCCTGGCGCCGATGTTCATCGTGTTTTCCTTCGCTTACGGCACCGCGCTTTTCATCCCGCTATTGCTCGCGACCTGCCGCTGGGATCAGCAGCCGATCGCCGATGAGTTGCTCGCGCGCCTGAAGAATCTCCTCGGCGTGTTTGTCGCCGCTTCGCTCTACTTTGTCACCGTGTATCACCTCACCAAGCTCTATATGACGCAATACGATGATTTTGAGCGCTTCGTCCTGCTCGATGGCGGCGTGTATACCTTCCTGTTCTGGGTCGGCGAGATCGCGCTGGGCGGGATCCTGCCGCTGATTCTGCTGTTTCGTCCGCGCACCTCGCGCCGCGGCATCGTCGCTGCCTGCGCGCTGGTGGTGATCGGCGGGCTGGCGCAAATGTATGTGACCATCATCGGCGGCGAGGCGTATCCGCAGATTCTGTTCCCGGGCATGATCGAATCGAGCAGTTTCTTCGACGGCGTAGTCCATCCTTACATGCCGAGTGCGCCCGAGGTGTTCCTCGGCCTGGGCGGCGTGGCGCTGGCGGCCACCATCGTCGTCGTCGTGCTGCGCGCGCTCGCGGTGCTGCCGGCGCGCCTGGATCAAGTCGCCGGGCCGCAGGTCTGAGGTCGCGGCGCCAGCCGAGCGCGGAGCCACGTATGCACCGGTTTCTCGTTTCCGCCGCACGCAAGTCTTCGGGCAAGACCAGCGTCAGTGTAGGCTTGGCGGCAGAGTTGTCGCGGCGCGGGCTCGCGGTGCAGACGTTCAAGAAGGGGCCGGACTACATCGATCCCATGTGGCATTCGGCCGCAACCGGCCGCGCCTGCCGCAACCTCGATTTCAACCTGTCCACGCCCGAGCAGCTGCGGCGCGAGTTCGCCTTACATGGTGCAAGCGCCGACGTATGCCTGGTCGAGGGCAACAAAGGGCTGTACGACGGCCTCGACCTGCAGGGCAGGAACAGCAACGCGGCGCTGGCGCAATTGCTGGATCTGCCGGTGGTGCTGGTGCTCGATGCGCGCGGCATGACCCGCGGCATCGCGCCGCTGATCCTGGGTTATCAGGCCTTCGATCCATCGATACGCATTGCGGGCGTGATTTTGTCCAGGGTGGGCGGCGCGCGCCACGAAGCCAAGCTGCGCGCGGTGATCGAGCATTACACCGACGTGGCGGTGCTGGGCGCGGTGCACGAGGACCCGCGCCTGGCCATCGCCGAGCGCCATCTTGGTCTCACGCCGACCGGCGAAGACGACACGGCGCAGACACGCATCGCGCTGCTTGCCGCGACTGTAGCGCGGCAGGTGGATCTCGAACGGTTGCTTGCGGCCACGGTCAGTCACGCGCCGTTAGGCGGTGCGCTTCGGCCTTCGCCGCCGGGCACGATGGGCGTGCGCATTGGCATTGCGCGCGACCGCGCGTTCGGTTTCTACTACCCGGACGACCTGGAGGCGCTGGAGCGCGCCGGCGCAGAGCTGGTGTTTTTCGACACGCTGCGCGACGCGCGGCTGCCGCGCGTCGACGGTCTCATCATCGGCGGCGGCTTTCCTGAAATATTCATGCGCGACCTGGAGGCGAATGTCGCCTTGCGCGGCGACATCCTGGCGGCGATCGAGGCGGGCATGCCCGCCTATGCCGAGTGCGGCGGGCTGATGTACCTCGCGCGCTCGCTCAGCTGGCGCGGCGACACGCGCCGCATGGTGGGCGCGATCGCGGGCGACGTGGTGATGCACGAGCGGCCGGTCGGTCGCGGCTATGTCAAGCTCACTCCGACTGCGGCTCACCCCTGGGGCGGGCGCGGCGAACTCCATGCGGAGATACCGGCGCATGAGTTCCACTATTCGAGCATCGACGGGCTGGCTCCGGACACGCGCTTTGCCTATCGCGTGGCGCGTGGCTTCGGCACGGACGGAAAATCCGACGGCATCGTGGTCAACAAGCTCCTGGCCAATTACGCGCACTTGCGCAGCGTCGGCGACTACGACTGGGCAGCGCGATTCGTCGATTTCGTGCGCGGTAGTTCAGAACGGCGCGCGGCGACGCCGCTGGCCGCGGCGCATTGATGCGCCTATGACCCTCGAAGCTGCGAGCACCCGCGCTATGCTGCCGGGCACGGTTTATCTGGTGGGCGCAGGACCGGGCGACCCGGAGCTGCTGACGCTGCGGGCGGCGAAGCTGCTGGCCGAGGCCGAAGTCATCGTCTACGATCACCTGGTGTCGGCTCCGATTCTAGAACTGGGCCGCCACGGGGCCGAACGCATCTATGCCGGCAAAGAACGCGGCAACCATACTCTCAGCCAGTCCGAAATGAACCAGCTGTTGGTGCGGCTCGCGCGCCAGGGCAAGCGCGTGGTCCGGCTCAAAGGCGGCGACCCGTTCATCTTCGGCCGCGGCGGCGAGGAGGTGGAGGCGCTGGCCGCGGCCGGCATTGCCTTCGAAGTGGTACCGGGGATCACCGCCGCCTGCGGCATTGCGGCGTACGCCGGCATCCCGCTTACTCACCGCGACTACGCCAGTTCCTGCCTGTTCGTCGCCGGCCACCTCAAGGACGGCAGCGTGGATCTGGACTGGGACTCGCTGGTCCGCCCCGGACGCACCCTGGTTGTGTATATGGGCCTGCTGGGCTTGCCCACGCTGTGCCGCGAACTCGCGGCCCATGGCATGTCCGATGCGACGCCGGCGGCGATCGTGCAGCACGGCACCACGGACAGCCAGCGCACGGTGGTGGGGACGCTGGCGAGCCTGCCGCAACTGGCGCAGGCCGCGCAGCTCGCGCCGCCGACGCTCATCATCGTCGGCGAGGTGGTGCGCTTGCACGCAAAACTTGCGTGGTACGAGGCGACCGCGGCAGAAGCAGGCGCCGAAAAGCGCGGCGGCGACCGCGTGTTGTCTGCCACGCGTTAGCCCTGCTCTCTCAGGTCTTGCGCGGCTCGGAAGAGCCCTGCGGTCCGCTGCGCTGTTCGACTGCGAACACCGCGGCCTCTACGCGCGAGGTGAAATTCAGCTTCGACAGGATGTGGCGTACGTGCAGCTTGACCGTGTCGTAGCTGATGTCGAGCGCGCGCGCGATCGCCTTGTTCGACATGCCCTGTGCCAGGTGATTGAGGATTTCGCGCTCGCGATCGGTCAGCTGCTCCAGCAGGTTCTCCCGTGTCTTGCTCTGCCGCGCGGGCTGCAACAGGTCCACCAGCTTCATCGTCATGACCGGGGCGACCACGGTTTCGCCGCGCACCGCGCGCAGGATCGCATCGGTAACGTCCTCGGGTTCCATGTCCTTCAGCAGATAGCCGCGCACGCCGGCGTGCAGCGCGTTGGCAAGATCGTCTTCGGAATCGGAAACGGTCAGGACCAGCGTCGGGCCGTTCCAGCCGTAATCCTGCAGGGTTCGCAGCAATGCGAGGCCCCCGTGCGGTGGCAGGTTGAGATCGAGCAGCAGCACATCCGGTTTGGTCTCCTGCATCAGGCGCGCAGCTTCGGTTGCGCCCGCGGTGGCTGCCACCACTTCGATGCCGTTGCGTCCATGCAGCAGCTCCGCCAGGCCCCGGCGAAACAGCGTATGGTCATCGACCAGCATGACGCGCACTGCCTTCATGCCGTCGTCCGACAATCGCTTGCGGGCGGGGGGCGCAGTCGGCAGCCTGCGGCATCCGCGGCTTTGGCCGGGGCTGCTGCCCGGTGCTTCATGCCGTTGCTCCGTTCTGCGCCGGGAACACCAGGCTGACGCGTGCGCCGCCCTGCGGCAAATTGATGATTTCGATCGCGCCGTTCAGTCGCTGCGCGCGCTCGCGCATGATGTTGACGCCAAGGTGATGGCGCAGGTGCGGATGGTGTTCGGCGCCGCCCATGCGCTGGCCGAAGGCGAAAAATCCCAGCCCGTCGTCCTCGACCGCGAAACGGTATTCGCCCGCGACCAGTTCCATGGTGAGGCGGGCGCGTTTTGCGCCGGAGTGGCGCGCCACATTGGCGAGCGCCTCCTGCATGATGTGGAATACCTGGCTTTCCTCCTCCGCGCTCAGGTCGAGATCGGTGGTGCGATTGTCGAAAGCGAGGGCGATGCCGGTACGATCGTGGAACTTGATCTGCAGTTCCTGCAGCGCGTGCACCAGCCCCAGTGGGTCCATGCGGTTGCGAAATTGCGACAGTAACTCCCGCAGGTCGGCGTAGGCGCCTTCCAGTGCCTGCTGCACTTCGGCGGCATGTTTCAGTGCCTGCGGCTGTTCGCTCGCCTCCAGCGCTTCCTGCATCATCGCGAGCCGGATTTTCATATAGGCCATGGTCTGCGCGAGCGAATCGTGCACCTCGTTGGCGATCAGCTGGCGCTCGCTCATCAGCGTCATGCGCATGTTTTCGCGCAGCAGGCGTGTGTTTTCCAGCGCCATGCCCAGATGTTCGCTGATGGAGCGGTACAGCAATCCCAACTCCTCCGGGGTGTCGCGCTGCTCCTCGAAGAACAGGGTGTAGGCGCCGAGCACTCTGCCCATGTGCCGCAGCGGGATCACCACCGCGCTGCCCAGATATTGGAAGTAGTCCGCGCCGGTGTGTCCTGCGCAATGCTGCATTTCGAAGCTCTGGCGCACGGCGTCGTCGCTCACCGCGGCGCCGCAGACACCGCAGTCCAGCGGCACGAGCTGCTCCTGCGCCACCACTTCGGGCGCCAGCCCTTGCGCGGCAACCAGGCGCATATGGGCGCCGTCGCTGGTCACCACGCGCACCACGCCCGCCTGGGCGCGAGCGAGCCGGACCATGGTGCCGAGTGAGCGCTCCAGCAACTTCTCCGGGTCGTGCTCTTCTGCGAGCACGGCGGTGAGTTCCGACAGCGCGCGCAAGGCCTGCAGATCGGTTTCACGCGCTGCGCTGGCAGTTCGTATGGGGTGTGTGACCGGCTGGTTCATCCGCTGCTCCGCTCGCACCGGCGGCTTGGTTTGCCGGTGTTGTGTCCTGTACTGGAGAAATACTACCACGGCCGGCGGGCCCGGAAAGTGCGCACGGCGGTATCGCGGGGGATGGGGGGCGGCCCGGATGCGCCTCCAAGACAGCTGTGTCAGCCTCTGGGCGGCAGCGGCCAAGAACGTGTCGCTTGCGGTGGCTTGCCGAACTGTTATGCTTTCCGCTCGGCCTGCGATTCGGTCTAGTCTCGGATGCAGGAAAGGGTGCGGGCAAGTATCAGCCGAAGCTATCAGCTAATAAGATAATTCGGCTGGGACCGAGCCCGAATTAGTGCATGATGGATGCAATTTGCTTTGAACGAGAGCCCGGTACGGCGCCACGCCGATAAGGGCCGTCCATGAATGGAGGAGCGTATGGGTGCCACACCTGATGTAGCCTTGATCGAGCAGATCGTCCGCCAGCGGCTGGACGAAATCCTGCCGCAGAAAATAGAAGAAAAGCTCGCGGAGATGAAGGCGAACAAGACGCCTTCGATGACCATCATCGCCACCAAAGGGACCCTGGACTGGGCCTATCCGCCCTTCATCCTGGCGTCGACTGCGGCGGCGCTGGGCTGGAACGTATCGATATTCTGCACCTTCTACGGCCTGCAACTGCTCAGGAAGGATATCTCCGGTCTCAAGATCAGCCCGCTCGGCAATCCCGGCATGCCGATGAAAATGCCCTTCGGCCCGGACTGGTTCAAAGGCATCAACTGGAATATTCCCAATCTGATTCAGGCCGGCATTCCCGGTTTCGAGTCCTTCGCCACCACGCTCATGCAGCAGACCATAAAGAACAACGGCGTGGCCGATATTTCGGAATTGCGCTCGCTGTGCCTGGAGGCCGGGGTGAACATGATCGGTTGCCAGATGACGGTCGATCTGTTCGGCTTCACCCACGAGGATTTCATACCCGAGGTGAAGGAATATTGTGGCGCTGCGAGCTTTCTACCGATGGCGCAGGAGGCCGACGTCACGCTGTTTATCTAGGTAGGATGTATGCAGGCGGCCTTCAGAGTCGCTCAACAAGCTCATTCCAATTAAATAGAAGGGAAAGGGGGGCAAATGAAACGCACAGTACTGGCATCGGCGCTGCTCGCCGTGTTTGCGATCCCGTCGCTTGCGCTGGCAACGGACGGGTATTATCCACACGGCTACGGCATGAAAGCCAAGGGGATGGGCGGGGCATCGGTGGCGATGGCCGACGATTCCTTCGGCGGGGCGAACAACCCGGCGAGCATGGTCTGGGCCGGCAGCCGCTTCGACATCGGCGTGGATCTGTTCAGTCCGCGGCGCGACATATCGCGCAGCGGTAGTTCCGGCAACGGTACCGGCATGGGCGGCTCGGTGAGCAGCGGCAGCAACCTGTTTTTCGTCCCGGAGATCGGCTACAACCGAATGATAGGTCCGGACATGTCAGTCGGCGTCAGCGTCTACGGCAACGGCGGCATGAATACGGACTATAACGGCGGGCAGATTGCCGGGGGGCAGGTCAATGCCTGTGGTAACCAGGCGCCGCCTGCGGTCCCCCCCCAGAATGCCGGATTCAATGCGGCCTCGCAGCAGCCGGGTCCGTATAACCTGCTTTGCGGTCAGGGCAAGCTCGGCATGAATCTGACGCAACTGATCGTCGCGCCGACGTTTTCCAAAAAAGTCAACAAGAACAATTCCTTCGGCGTGTCGCTGCTGCTTGCGGCACAGCAGTTCAAGGCCGAGGGCTTGAGCGCCTTTTATTCGTACACCACCCCTGGAGGCGTACAGGGCATCCCGTATAGCGCCGGTAACAACCTCACGAATCGCGGCAATGACACGACCTATGGTTATGGCCTCAAGCTGGGCTGGATGGGCAGGGTTTCGGATACGGTGACCCTGGGCGCCAGCTACACCAGCAAGGTCAAGATGGGCAAGTTCACCAAGTACCAGGACCTGTTCGCAGGGGGGGGCGCTTTCGACATGCCGGAGAGTCTGGCCCTTGGCATCGCGTTCAAGGCCAACCCCCAATGGACGATCGCCGCGGACTACGAGAGGATCAACTACGCCGGTGTCGACTCGGTTGGCAATCCGAGCACCAACGGCGGTCTGGCCATCGGCGGCACGCTCGGCTGTGACAGCTGCCGCGGCTTCGGCTGGAGCGACGTCAATGTGTTCAAGCTCGGCGCCGAATACCAGTACAGCCCGAAGCTGATCCTGCGCGCCGGCTACAATCATAGTGACAACCCGATCCAGGGGCGTGACGTGACTTTCAACATGATCGCCCCGGGCGTGGTCCAGAATCATGTGACCATGGGCTTTACCTATGACCTGAGCCAGGACTCGGAACTGACTATGGCCTACATGCACGCGTTCAGGAACTCGGTGTCGGCCCCCAGCCTGTTCAACCAGTGGCTCGGCGACAACGCCACCGATAAAATCCAGATGTACGAGAACTCGCTCGGCATCGCCTATAGCGTGAAGCTGAAGTAAGGAGACCAGCCCGAGAAGACCACATCACCAGGCCCGGGCCGCAGGGCTAAGCGAGCTTGGCGAGTTGTGGCTTAAGGTTCTCCAGGGTGGTGGCGAAGGCAGAGAGGCGTTCTTTCTCTTGCGCCACGACCTGGGCCGGGGCGCGGGCGACGAAGCCGGCATTGGCTAGCTTGGCCTTGGCCTTGGCGATCTCGCCTTCGAGGCGCGAGATCTCCTTTTGCAGGCGCTCGCGTTCCGCCGCTTTGTCGATTTCGATCTTGAGCATCAGCCGGCAGTCGCCGATCACCGCGACGGGGGCGTCTGCTTCGGGCAGGGCGTCTACGACGTTTACCTCGGCGAGTCTGGCCAGGGTCTTGATGTAGGGCGACAGGGTTTCCAGCATGGCTTTGTCGCCGGTCGCGAGCAACGGGATGCGCTGTGCCGGGGAGATATTCATTTCGCCGCGCAGGTTGCGGCAGGCGCCTACCAATTCCTTCAGCATGGCGATTTCCGCCTCGGCTGCGGCGTCGATGCGCTCGGCCTGGTGCTGCGGGTAGGGCGCAAGCAGGATGCTTGCACCCGCGCGCCCGGCCAGCGGCGCCACGCGCTGCCATAGCTCTTCGGTGATGAACGGAACGACCGGATGGGCCAGCCGCAGCACCGTCTCCAGCACGCGCACCAGGGTACGGCGTGTGGCGCGCTGCTCGGCTTCGCTGCCCGCCTGCAACTGCACCTTGGCCAATTCCAGATACCAGTCGCAGTATTCGTCCCAGACAAATTCGTACAATGCGCGCGCCGCGAGGTCGAAGCGATAGCTGTCGAAGCCTTCGCGCACCTCCTTCTCCGCGCGCTGCAGCCGGCTCACGATCCAGCGGTCCATGACCGAGGGCGCGAGCGGCAGGGATTCGTCCGCGCCGCAGTCCTTGCCTTCGGTGTTCATGAGCACGAAGCGCGTCGCGTTCCACAGTTTGTTGCAGAAGTTGCGGTAGCCCTCGCAGCGGCCGAGGTCGAAGTTGAGCGTGCGCGCGAAGCTTGCAAGCGAGGCGAACGTGAAGCGCAGCGCATCGGCGCCGAAGGAGGGGATGCCGCTCGGGTAATTCTTGCGCACGTATTTTTCGACTTTCTGCCTGTGGCTGGCGAGCATCAGGCCCTGCGTCGATTTTGCGAGCAGTGCGTCGAAGCTGACGCCGTCGATCAGGTCCAGCGGGTCCAGGGTGTTGCCCTTGGACTTGGACATTTTCTGGCCTTCCGCGTCGCGGACCAGGGCGTTGATGTAGACGTGGCGGAACGGCACCTTGCCGGTGAAATGCAGGGTCATCATGACCATGCGCGCCACCCAGAAGAAAATGATGTCGAATCCAGTGACCAGCACCGAGGAGGGCAGGAACGCCTCCAGGTCGGCGGTCTTTTCCGGCCAGCCGAGCGAGGTGAACGGCACCAGGGCCGAGGAGAACCAGGTGTCGAGCACGTCCTCGTCGCGTTTCAGCGCGCCGGCGTAGCCTTTCGCCGCGGCTAGCGCCCGGGCTTCCGCCTCGTTGCGCGCGACATAGCTGTTGCCCTGGTCGTCGTACCAGCAGGGGATCTGGTGTCCCCACCAGAGCTGGCGCGAGATGCACCAGTCCTGGATGTTTTCCAGCCAGTGTTTGTAGGTGGTGCTCCAGTGATCGGGATAGAATTTCACCTCGCCGCTCGCTACGGCTTCAAGCCCGCTCTTGGCCATGCCTTCCATCTTGACGAACCACTGGTCGGTCAGCATCGGCTCGACGATCGCGCCGGTGCGGCCCGAGCGCGGCACGCGCAGCTTGTAAGGTTTTTCCGAAACCAGACATCCCTGCGCCGCCAGATCCTGCAGGATACGCGCCCGCGCCTCGAAGCGGTCCAGGCCGCGATAGACCTCCGGGGCCTGCTCGTTGATCCTTGCGTCGAGCGTGAGCACGTTGATTTGCGCGAGCCCATGCCGCTGGCCGATCTGGTAGTCGTTGAAATCGTGCGCCGGCGTGATCTTGACGCAGCCGGTACCGAACGCCGGATCGACGTAATCGTCGGCGATCACGGGTATCGTGCGGCCGGTAAGCGGCAGCACCACCTGTTTGCCAACGAGCGCAGTGTAGCGCTCGTCCTTCGGATTGACCGCGACCGCCACGTCGCCCAGCATGGTTTCGGGGCGCGTCGTCGCGACCACCAGCGAGCCGCTGCCGTCGGCGTACGGGTAGCGGATTTCCCAAATCTTGCCGTCTTCCTCCTCGCTGTCGACTTCCAGGTCGGAGACCGCAGTGCCCAGCACCGGATCCCAGTTCACCAGGCGCTTGCCGCGGTAAATCAGACCTTCCTGGTGCAGGCGCACGAACACCTCGACCACGGCGCGGGACATGCGCTCGTCCATGGTGAAGTACCCGGCGTGCTGGCCCTCGGCATCGGCGTAGGTCCAGTTGGCGGAGACGCCCAGGCGCCGCATCTGGCGCGTGATGGTCGAGCCCGACTCCTGCTTCCATGCGCGCACGCGTTCGAGGAACTTTTCGCGCCCCAGCTCTGGGCGGCTCTTGCCCTCGGACTGCAGCTGGCGCTCGACTACGATCTGAGTCGCGATGCCGGCGTGGTCGGTGCCTACCACCCAGTTGGTGTTGAAGCCGCGCATGCGGTGATAGCGCACCAGCGTGTCCATCAGCGTCTGCTGGAATGCATGGCCCATATGCAGGGTACCGGTCACGTTCGGCGGTGGCAGCTGGATACAGTAGGCCGGCTTGCTGCGATCGGCCGAGTGCGCAAAATAGCCGCGCCGCTCCCATTCCGGATACCAGTGCGCCTCGATGGCGTGCGGCTCAAAGCTCTTGCTTAGTTCCATTTCTTCTCTGCTGGGAAAAGCGCATCGAGCGGCGCTTTGCGGAGAAGGCGGCTCGAATGAGCGAAGCGCGAATTATAGCGGATTGATGCAGACGGCAGGCTGCAGAAAGGCGCTTGTTTGGCTCAATTAGGGCGGCGCCGCGCTACCTTTGCCGGTCGAGCTCCTGCTCCACGGCGGTGTGGATGGCTTGACCGAGGATTTCATGCGCGACCAGCTCCAGCTCGCCGCGTAATTCGTTGAACATTCTTTCAATCAGCGGCGACAGGCTCTGTTTCAGGCGTTCGTCGATCAGGGCGTCGATTTCCGGCTGCAGCGCGGCGAGCAGCGATTCGCGCATGCTCGCGGCAAGCGCCTTGATCTGCTCCTCGTCCGGCGGCGCGTGTACGACATATTCGGTCAGCAGCGGCAGGTCGCCGCTTTCCGGGGCGAAGTCCACTACCTCCTCGAGCACCGGAATCTCGGCGTAGTGCGCGGCCCGGGCGCGCTCCGGGTGGTGGCGCGCCATCAGCGCATCGGCCTTGCTCAGCAGATCGTCCGGGTCAGCCATGGGCCTTCGACAAGTCGTGTTTTGCGATCTCGTAGCCGCGGTCGCGGTAGAAGCGAAAGCGAGCCCGCGCCGCTTCGCGGTCTTCCTCGTCGCGGCCGACGATCTCCACCAAGCGCTGAAAGCGGCTGAATGCGGGCGGCCACGCGGAATGCAGATTCAGCAATACTTCATCGTGCGGCGTGTCTTCAGGGTCGTGGGTGATCAGCACAGGCGTCTCTGCGGCGAGCGGACTGCGTGTCATGCAGTGCGGCAGAAAGCCGGTGGCCTGCCAGGTCCAGAGCAGCCTGTCGATCTTCTGCGCCCCGAGTTCGTCGGGTGCATAGATCAGTACCCGCAGCTTTTGCTGCGCCGCCTTGGCCGACAGGCGGCAGGCGATCTGCAGCTTGTCCTCGGCCTCAAAATAGAAGTCGATGCGGGTCATGTGCGCTTATGAAACGCGGTCGGTGACGCGCTAGCGGACCTTACAGTCCCCGCATCAGGCATCGCTTATGGCCCTTTCCCCGCCCGTCTCATCAGAAAACTGGTCAAAAGCGCGACGGGCCGCCCTGTGGATCCCTTGTCCTTGCCTGATTTCCATGCGGTGCCTGCGATGTCCAGATGCGCCCAGGCGAATTTCTTGGCATAGCGCGACAGAAAGCAGGCTGCGGTGACGCTGCCGGCCGGCCGGCCGCCGATGTTGGCCATGTCGGCGAAATTGCTCTTCAGCTGCTCCTGATAATCGTCCCACAGCGGCATGTGCCAGGCGCGATCGTAGGACTCGTCGCCTGCCGCGAGCAGTTCGCGCGCGAGCGTTTCCTTGTTGCTGTACAGGCCGCTGGCGACATGGCCCAGCGCGATCACGCAGGCGCCGGTGAGGGTGGCGATATCGATCACGGCTTCCGGTTCGAAGCGCTCGGCATAGGTCAGCGCGTCGCACAGGATCAGACGCCCCTCGGCGTCGGTATTGAGTACCTCTATCGTCTGTCCGGACATGCTGGTGACGATGTCTCCCGGTTTGGTCGCTGCCCCGCCCGGCATGTTTTCGGTGGTCGGGATGATGCCGACGACGTTGAGCTTGAGCTTCATTTCGGCGCAGGCGCGCAGAGCCCCGAGTACGCTCGCGGCGCCGCACATGTCGAATTTCATCTCGTCCATCTCCGGCGACGGCTTGAGTGAAATGCCGCCGGTGTCAAAGGTAACGCCTTTGCCGACCAGCACCAGGGGTTTCGCCTTCTTCGCTCCGCCGGCATAGTTGAGCACGATCAGCTTGGGCGGCTGGCGCGAGCCTCGCGCCACCGACAGCAGGGATCCCATCCCCAGCTTCTCCATGTCCTTGCGCTCCAGCACTTCCACGCCGAGTTTCCATTCCTTCGCGATTTTTCTCGCCTGCTCGGCGAGAAACGCCGGCGTGCAGACATTGGCCGGGAGGTTGCCCAGGTCCTTCGCCAGGCACACGCCTGCGCCTATGGCCTCGCCCTGGCGCAAGCCGTGCGCCGTGGCACTCGCATCGCGCGCACCGGTCAGCAACTCGACGTGAACGAGGGGGCGCGGCTCGCTCTTCTCGCTTTTCATGGAGTCGAAGCGGTAGGCGCACTCGGCGGCCATCAGCGCCAGCTGTCGCGCTTTCCAACTGGCGTCGCGGCGGCCCGCATGGATCTCGACCAGGCACAGCGTAAGCATCTCGGCTCCGGTTTCCTGTGCGGCCTTGATTGCGGCGCGCCCCGCTTCGCGGTACTCGCGCTCGCGCAACTTCGTCTCTTCGCCCAGTCCGACCAGCAGCACGCGCTCGGCCGCAACGCCCGGGACACTGTACAGGATCAGCGTCGAGCCGAGCTTGCCTTCCATGTCGCCGCGGCGCAGGACTTCGCCAAGCGCACCCTGTGCCGCCCGGTCGAGCGCGCCGGCGGCGGCGCTTAGCTTACGCCCGGCAAACACGCCCACGGCGATGCAGGGTGTGGCGCGCATCTCCGGTGTGCTGCGTTTTGTGCTAAATTGCAATGGCTGCTCCTTCTATCCAATCGACCGATTACGCCAGATTATCCCTGCTTTGTTCCCGTCAAGTCAAAGCCGTTGCGTTCAGGCGTAGCACCGATGCGAGACCAGGGCGCAGGCACACTCCAAAAAGGCGGCTTCAGAAAGTACCGGAGCGGTGCCGGACATGCGCGAGCCTGAGGGGAGATTTACCAACATTTTGAACATTGTTCCATGGGCGCCCGCGGAAATTTCGGTTAGGCGACTGATTTGCGGGAACCCGAAGGGACTCGTTCCCTCGTCTTGTCAGGTACGCTAAGTGGCAATTTTCCAGCGGTCCCTGTTGCGCGAATTCGGCAATCTTGCGGTTGCGGTTTTCGCCACGCTGTTCGCTATCACTCTCACCACGCAGCTGATACGCTTCCTCGGCCAGGCCGCGAGCGGCAAGCTCCTGCCCGAGGCAGTGCTCGCGCTTCTCGGGTTCTCGGCGCTCAACTACCTGCCGGTGCTGTTATCGCTGACTTTGTTCATTGCGGTGCTGATGACGATCAGCCGCAGCTACCGCGATTCGGAAATGGTGATCTGGTTCAGCACGGGACTTCCACTGACGGCCTGGGTGCGGCCGGTGCTGACCTTCGCCGTGCCGCTGGTGCTGGTGATCGCGCTGCTGTCGCTGTTTCTCGCGCCCTGGGCCAATAGCCAGAGCGAGGAGTACCGGCGCCAACTCAACAGCCGCGACGAGTTGTCGCGCGTCGCCCCGGGGGTGTTCCGCGAGTCGGCCAATGCCGACCGTGTATTCTTCGTCGAAGCCGCGGCTGGCGATTCGGGCAAGGTGAAGAATGTGTTTGTCACTTCCATGCAGCATGGCAGGCTCGCGGTGATGGTTAGCCGGAACGGTGCCGAGAAAACGGCTGCCAACGGCGACCGCTTCATCGTGCTCACCGACGGTAGGCGCTACGAGGGCAAGCCGGGCGATGTGGAGTACCGCGTGATGCAGTTCAAGCGTTATGCAGTGCGCATCGAGACGCGCGAAGCCACGGTCGGCCAGATTCCTGCGCGCGCTTTGTCCACGCAAGCGCTGCTGGAAGATCCACGCCAAGGCAATCTGGCCGAACTGCTGTGGCGCATCGGCCTGCCATTGTCAGCACTCAACCTGACCCTGCTCGCCATTCCGCTTGCGTTTGTCAATCCGCGTGCCGGCCGTTCGGCCAACCTGGTGTTCGCCCTGCTCACGTACATGGTATACAGCAATCTGATCAGCGTAAGCCAGGCGTGGGTGTCGCAGGGCAGGTTGTCTTTCCATATTGGCTGGTGGGCAGTGCATTTCGGTATGCTGCTGCTGCTGATTGCGCTGTTCTATCGCCGCATGAGCATCAACTCCATATTCCGGAGATGGCGTTGATCATTCTGCGCAAGTACCTCGCGCGCGAGATCTACGCGGCGACGCTATTGGTCATGATCGCGTTCCTGATGCTGTTCGCCTTTTTCGACCTGATCAACGAGCTCAATTATCTGGGACGGGGCCATTACGATCTGAAGCATGTGCTGCTGTTCGTGCTGCTGTCTTTGCCGGGGCACGCGTATGAGCTCGCTCCTATCGCAGTGCTGATCGGCACGCTCTATGCCCTGTCGCAGCTCGCCGCCAATTCCGAGTACACGGTGATGCGGATATCCGGCCTGTCGCCGTATGCTGCCGGCGCCGCGCTGGCACGCATCGGCGCCATATTCGTGGTGCTGACGTTTGCTTTCGGCGAACTGATTACGCCTTACGCCGAGCGCGCTGCACAGCAGCTGCGGCTTGCCGCCATGAGCACGGTGGTGGCGCAGGAATTCAGATCCGGGCTGTGGGTAAAGGACGAATCGCGCTTCGTCAATGTGCGCGAGGTCAAGCCCGACAGTTCGCTCCGCGGCATCAGGATCTACGCCTTCGATAGCGATTATCGGCTACGCTCGATCAGCTTTGCCGAAAGCGGCAAGTTCATCAAGAACAATACCTGGCTTCTGAAAGGGGTGGTGAGGACCAGTTTCGACAGCGACGGCACCAGCGTATCCAGGCTTGCCCAGACCGATTGGCATTCAGTACTGACGCCGAACCTTCTGTCTGTGCTGCTGGTGCAGCCGGAAAAGATGTCCGCGATCAGCCTGTACCGGTACACCCGCCACTTGTCGGAGAACCGCCAACAGACCGAGCGCTACCGGATCGCTTTGTGGAAAAAGCTGCTCTATCCCTTTGCCGCGCTGGTGATGATGGCGCTGGCGTTGCCCTTCGCCTATGTGCACGTGCGCCTGGGCGGCGTGGGGGTAAAGATTTTTTCCGGCATCATGCTGGGAATACTGTTCCACCTGCTCAACGGCCTGTCCTCGTCCGTCGGTATCCTGCAGAACTGGCCGCCGTTCTACTCGGCCGTGCTGCCGAGCGTGCTGTTCCTGTTCGGGGCGCTGTTGATGATGTGGTGGGTGGAAAGACGCTGAGAAGCCGTTTCTGAGGCGCCTGAGCAGCCGCCGACGAAGGTGGCATGGCGAAATATAGCCACGCGATCTGATGAGTCAGAGGCGGCGGCGCGCCGGTCGGCCTCGGCCTAATCTTTCACGATTTTCGTGCCGGCCAGCCGGTCGTGCAGGAACAGCCGGTCGCGGTCGAACGGGGCGTAGAGGATGCCGACCCCGCCCAGCGCGAGGCAGGGCCAGGCGCATGCATAGCGCACCATGGCCTGGCGCAGGGTGATTCTGGCGCCGTTCGCACCGACCACGCGCAGGCTCCAGGTTTTCATCGCCAGAGTCTGTCCCTGGCGGCGCCAGGATCCGGCGAAATACAGACCAATGACCAGGAACAGATAGGCCTGGAACACATGACGTACCCATCCGTCGGCAGAACCGCCGCTTGCCAAAAGGAATAGCAGGGCGGCGAAAAACGTGATGGCCAACAGGAGCAGCGACTCATACGCCATGGAGACGAGCCGCCGCCTGATGCTGGGATACGGACAGGGGGAGTGTGCGCCTGCCTCGTTTAGGGTCGCCACGTCAGCGCTTCTGGCCGGCGGTCGCTGGGGACGTTACGGCTTCGTAGCCGCTGTCCGCGCCCGCCGCGCCCGGCGCGGACGGGTTCGCCAAGGCAGCATTTGCGCGGGCCTGATTCAGCTTTTGCCGTTCCTCCCACTTCCGCTTGATCCGTTCGCGCTCCGCCGGCGACTGCTTCGCCAGTTTCTTGTAGTTCTCGCGCGCGATACGGCGCTGCTCCGGGGTCAACTCGGCCCAGCGCCGCATCTTCGCCTGTAGGCGTTGCTGCTGGTCCGGTTTCATCTTGGGGTAGCGCTTGGCCGTCAGCAGCCACTTCCTGCGCCGGATCGGATCGAAATTGTTCCAATCGCTCGCCAGCGGGGCCAGTATCTGCTGTTGCCCTGGCGTAAGCTGCGACCAATCGGGCTGCTTCTTTCCCGCCGCAGAGGCCAGGCTGGAGAGGGCGATGCACAGCCCGAGCGTCAGGGCTGCGAGCGCTTTAGCCACGTATCGAAGCTCTTGTCCAGATAGGCGTTGATAGGCAGGTCGCTGGTCAGGATCGCTGCGTCGATTTCCTCGATATCTTCCACCGATGGCGTTTTCTGCGAGTATTGCATGCTGACGAATGCGACAATCAGGGCAGCGCCGGCCACCGCAATGCTCGCCGAGGCCGGAATGAGCGGCAGGCGGCCGACAACGGCATCCACCCAAGCCAGCGCGAACACAGGTTCGGTCATGCGCTGGCGCGCCAAGGCCTGCTCGCGCGCGAGCTTCAGCCGGTTCAGCGTGGCTGGTTCGAAATCGAGCGCGTGGTCGAGTTGCTGCTTGATTTGGTGGCCGAATTTGCGTTCGTTCATAGTGTGATCCCCTTGCGCTTGAGTGCTGTGGCCAAGGTATGCGCCGCGCGTGAGCAATGGGTTTTGACGCTGCCTTCCGAACACCCCATCGCCTGCGCGGTTTCGGCAACGTCCAGTTCCTCCCAATAACGCAGTAGGAAGGCCTCGCGTTGACGTGGCGGCAGTTTTTTCAATTCGTCTTCAATCAAAACAATAAGTTGTGATTTTTCAAGATGATCTGGCGGTCCTAAAGCCTGATTGGAGTCCTCGGCGGGCGCTAAAGTTTCCAGCGGATCGGATTCTTCTCCGCCGTCCCTGACCGAAAGAATCGATGATAGTTGGGTCGTCCACGCCGCGCGCACCTTGTAGCGACGATAATAGTCTCGAATGGTGTTCTGCAAGATGCGCTGGAACAGCATCGGCAATTCGGCCATAGGCTTGGCACCGTATTTTTCCGACAGTTTGAGCATCGAATCCTGCACGATATCCAATGCCGCCTGTTCGTCGCGCACGGCAAATCTCGCCTGCTTGTAGGCGCGCCGCTCGACGGTAAGCAGGAATGCGGAAAATTCGTTGCGGGAAGCCAGGACAAGATCCTCAATATGGTGGCGAATTTTAGTGCTTAACCGGATAACGCGTTGAGCAATTGTCGAGCACGCAGAGTTGCGTCGCAGCAAAAAAATCTTGACCAAACGAATGGCAGGCATTAATGTTCAAAGCTTTGGGAAAAACCCAGCGAGAATCATGGAATTATCGGGCGCGGAAATCCTGGTTAAGAGTCTGCAGGCGGAGAAAGTCGAGTATGTTTTCGGCTACCCCGGCGGCGCAGTTTTGTTTATCTACGACGAACTCTTCAAGCAGGATAAGGTCAAGCACGTGCTGGTGCGGCATGAACAAGGCGCCGCCCATGCCGCCGACGGCTATTCGCGTTCGAGCCGCAAAGTCGGCGTTGCACTGGTCACCTCGGGCCCCGGCGTTACTAATGCCGTAACCGGCATCGCCACGGCCTATATGGATTCGATTCCGATGGTGATCATTTCCGGGCAGGTGCCCACGCATGCAATAGGGCTGGATGCGTTCCAGGAATGTGACGCAGTAGGCATCACCCGCCCCTGCGTCAAGCATAATTTTCTGGTGAAAGACGTCAAGGATCTCGCGTTGACGATCAAGAAGGCCTTCTACCTTGCCACTACCGGGCGGCCGGGTCCGGTGCTGGTCGACATCCCCAAGGATGTGACTGTCGCCAAGTGCAAGTTCGAGTATCCGGAAACGGTCTCGATGCGCTCCTACAATCCGGTGGTGAAGGGGCACTCGGGGCAGATCAAGAGGGCGGCGCAGCTGCTGATCGAGGCCAAGCGCCCGATGATCTACGCCGGCGGCGGCGTGATCCTATCGGATGCGGCGCCCCAGCTCACCAAGCTGGTGAGGACGCTGGGTTTTCCCTGCACCAACACCCTCATGGGGCTGGGCGGTTTTCCCGCGACCGACAAGCACTTCGTCGGCATGCTCGGCATGCATGGCACCTACGAAGCCAATATGGCCATGCAAAACTGCGACGTGCTGGTCGCGATCGGCGCGCGCTTCGACGACCGCGTCATTGGGGATCCGGCGCATTTCGGCCAGGTGCCGCGCAAGATCATTCACATCGACATCGATCCGTCCTCGATCTCCAAACGCGTGAAAGTGGATGTGCCCATCGTCGGCCATGTGCCGGACGTACTTGACGACCTGGTCAAGCTGATCGAGACGAACAAGCAGCGCCCGGATGTGAAAGCGATCAGCGCCTGGTGGGAACAGATCAAGTTGTGGAAGACCAAAGACTGCCTACGCTACGACCGCAAGAGCAAAATCATAAAGCCGCAGTTCGTGCTGGAGAAGCTGTACGAAATCACCAAGGGCGACGCCATCGTCACTTCCGACGTCGGTCAGCACCAGATGTGGGCGGCGCAGTTCTATAAATTCGACAAGCCGCGCCGCTGGATCAATTCAGGTGGCCTCGGCACGATGGGCTTTGGCTTGCCCGCGGCGATGGGCGCGCAACTCGCGAATCCGGGCGCGTCGGTCGTGTGCGTCACCGGCGAGGCGAGCTTCCAGATGTGCATCCAGGAGCTTTCGACCTGCAAGCAGTACCGCTTGCCGATAAAGATCGTCAATCTCAACAACCGCTACATGGGCATGGTGCGCCAGTGGCAGCAGTTTTTCCACGGCAACCGCTACTCCCAGTCCTACATGGATGCGCTGCCCGATTTCGTCAAACTGGTCGAAAGCTATGGCCACGTCGGCATTCGCATCGACAAACCGGCCGACGTCGAGGCCGCGCTGAAGGAGGCGTTCAAGCGCAAGGACGAACTCGTGTTCTTGGATTTCATCACCGACCAGACCGAGAACGTTTATCCGATGGTCGGAGGCGGCAAGGGCCTCACCGAAATGATCCTGGCCGAAGAACTTTAAGATGCCGTTGCAAAATGAACTTTGCAACGGCCCGATATAGAGGAGTATGAGGGGAGGTATCCCCTCATATTGAAACGGACTCTAAGCAGCGCGAGCGCCTCGCAACCACCTATCGCCGATACCGACACCCATGCGACATATCATATCCATCCTTCTCGAGAACGAGGCCGGCGCGCTGTCGCGTGTTTCCGGACTGTTCTCCGCCCGCGGCTACAACATCGAATCGCTCACCGTTGCTCCTACCGAGGACCCGTCGTTGTCGCGCATGACCATCGTCACTTCGGGCTCCGGCGACGTGATCGAGCAGATCACCAAGCAGTTGAACAAACTGGTCGAAGTGGTCAAGGTCGTCGACCTGTTCGAGGCACCGCACCTGGAGCGCGAACTGATGCTGATCAAGGTGCGCGCCGCGTCCAAGGACCGCGACGACATGAAGCGCATGTCGGACATCTTCCGCGGGCGCATCATCGACGTATCCGAAGATACTTTTACCATCGAACTCACCGGCACCGGGCAGAAGTTGGATGCTTTTGTCGAGGCGCTAGGCCGCGGCGCAATTCTCGAGACGGCGCGCACCGGTGCCTGCGGCATTTCCCGCGGTCAGCGGGTGCTTAGAATTTAATAAACAGAGACCAGGAAGGAGGGTCCGGATCCTAGCCAGGTCGTGCCGCAGCTAGCCTCCGGCCCCCGCGCTCCAGTCTCTTAATCTGAGGGGAAACCATGAAAGTGTATTACGACAAGGACGCCGACCTTTCGCTGATCAAGGGCAAGAAAGTCACGATCGTCGGTTATGGCTCGCAGGGCCACGCGCACGCGCTCAACCTGCACGACTCGGGAATGAAGGTCACCGTCGGTCTGCGCAAGAGCGGCGCGTCCTGGGACAAGGCGCGCAAAGCAGGGCTCAAGGTCGCAGAGGTCGGGGAGGCAGTCAAAGGCGCCGATTTCGTGATGATGCTGATGCCGGACGAACACATCGCCGCGGTGTACCAGAGCGAGGTCGAACCCAACATCAAGAAGGGCGCGACGCTGGCTTTTGCTCACGGCTTCAATATTCATTACGGCCAGGTTGCGCCGCGCGCCGATCTCGATGTGGTAATGATCGCGCCCAAGGCGCCGGGCCACACCGTGCGCTCGACCTACACCCAGGGGGGCGGCACCCCGATGCTGATCGCGGTGCACCAGAACCCGAGCAGGAAGGCGCGCGACCTGGCGTTGTCCTATGCGGCGGCCATAGGCGGCGCGCGCGCCGGCGTGATCGAAACCACGTTCAAGGAAGAAACCGAAACCGACTTGTTCGGCGAGCAGGCTGTGCTTTGCGGCGGCTGTGTCGAACTGGTCAAGGCGGGCTTCGAAACCCTGGTCGACGCCGGCTATGCGCCGGAGATGGCCTACTTCGAATGCCTGCACGAACTCAAGCTGATCGTAGACCTCATGTACGAGGGCGGCATCGGCACCATGAACTACTCCATATCCAACAACGCCGAGTATGGCGAGTACCTGACCGGTCCGAAGATCGTCAATGACGAGACCAAGAAGGCCATGCGCGAGGCGCTGAAGAACATCCAGACCGGGGAATATGCCAAAAGCTTCATCCTGGAGAACCGCGCCGGCGCGCCGACACTGCTGTCGCGTCGCCGCCTCACCGCCGAACACCAGATCGAGGTGGTGGGAGAGAAACTGCGGGCGATGATGCCCTGGATCAGGAAGAACAAGCTGGTGGACCAGTCCAAGAACTAGGCAGGTTCGAGGAAGGGGGCGCCAGCGCAAACGCGCCAAGGATCCTTCTTTCCGACCCGTCTGTCTCCTGCCGATGAATTATCCGCATCCTCTTATCGCCAGGGAAGGCTGGCCCTTCCTGGCGCTCGCCGTCGCGGCGGCGGCGCTCGCGTCCTGGTACAGCCTCGCCTGGTCTATTCCGCTGTGGATCGTTGCCGTGTTCGTGTTGCAGTTTTTCCGCGACCCGGCGCGCGAGGCGCCTGGGGACGCGAAGACCGTGGTGTCTCCTGCGGACGGGCGCATCGTGGCGGTGGAGAAAGCGCGCGATCCTTACCTCGATCGGGAAACCGTCAAGGTCAGCGTGTTTATGAATGTGTTCAACGTGCACTCCAATCGCGCTCCGGTGGACGGCGAGGTGAAGCAGGTCTGGTACAAGGCCGGAAAATTCGTCAACGCCGCGCTGGACAAGGCCTCCGTCGAAAACGAGCGCAACGCGCTCTGGATCCGTGCCGACGCCGGCGCCGATGTGGTGTGCGTGCAGGTGGCGGGTCTGATCGCGCGGCGCATCCTATGCTATGTCAAGGCGGGCGAGCGACTGCAGCGCGGGCAGCGCTACGGCTTTATCCGCTTTGGTTCGCGCGTGGACCTGTACTTGCCGCCCAACGCGCGCATCAAGGCGAGCCTGGGGGACAAGGTGTATGCTGCCAGCACGGTTTTAGCCAGTCTCGAATAGTCGACGCGATGCCAGCCTACAAGCGCAAGAAGCCGCTGCTCAACGCCGAGATGCGCCGCCGCGGCATTTACCTGCTCCCCAATCTGTTTACCACCGCGGCGCTGTTTGCCGGCTTCTACGCGATCGTGCAGGCAATGAACGCGCGCTTCGAGCAGGCAGCCGTGGCGATTTTCATCGCCATGGTGCTCGATGGTCTGGACGGGCGCGTGGCGCGCCTGACGCACACCCAAAGCGCGTTCGGCGCCGAGTACGACAGCCTCTCCGACATGGTGTCCTTCGGCGCGGCACCGGCGCTGGTGATGTACGAATGGGCGCTGAAAAGCATGGATCGCATCGGCTGGATCGCGGCGTTCGTCTATTGCGCCGGAACGGCGCTGCGGCTGGCGCGTTTCAACACCAATATCGGCGTGGTGGACAAACGCTATTTTCAGGGATTGCCGAGCCCGGCCGCGGCGGCGCTGGTGGCGGGTTTCATCTGGGTGGTGGACGACTTCAAGATCGAAGCGGTTGGCACCATGCGCTGGATCGCCTGCATCATCACCCTCTTTGCCGGGCTCACCATGGTAAGCAACATTCCCTTCTACAGCTTCAAGGACATCAACTTCCGGCGCAGCGTGCCGTTCTGGGCGCTGCTGCTGGTCGTGTTCGCCGTGATCCTGATTTCCACGCATCCGCCGACGGTGCTGTTCCTGCTGTTCGTCGCCTATTCCCTGTCCGGTTACGTGGTGTGGGTGTGGAAATGGCGGCGCAGGCGGACTATTGCCTAATCGCGGAAAAGCCGATATATTGCGTTCATGGTTTTGAACACCACAGTGTTGACCGTCTTCCTTAGCAGCCTGCTGTTGCTGGCCGGCCTGCTGCTGCGCCCCGCGCGCACATAACCCACCCCACAATTCGAGCAGTACCCTTGGGCCCCGCCAGGCGCAGCCAGGCGGTAGTAATTCATCAATTTGTGTCAACTTTCGCGAGCGAGCAACCATGAACAGGAACCCGTCACAGAAGTACCTTCCGTTTGTCCCGGTAGCATTGTCCGACCGAACCTGGCCCGATCAAGTGTTAACCCGGGCCCCGATCTGGTGCGGAGTTGACCTGCGCGACGGCAATCAGGCGCTGGTTGAGCCGATGGACGCGGAGCGCAAGCTGCGCATGTTCAAGCTGTTGGTGAAAATCGGTCTTAAGGAGATCGAGATCGGTTTCCCGTCCGCCTCGCAGACCGAGTTCGACTTCGTGCGCAAACTGATCGACGAAGACCTGATTCCCGAGGACGTGACGGTGCAGGTGCTGACGCAGGCGCGCGAGCCGCTGATCCGGCGCACGTTCGAAGCCCTGACAGGGGCGCGGCGCGCAATTGTGCATTTGTACAATTCGACCTCGACGCTGCAGCGGCGCGTCGTGTTCGCGCTGGATCGCCCCGGCATTGTCGATATCGCGGTAAGCGCGGCAAGAGTCGTTCGCGAATGCGCTCAGGCCCGGCCCGGGACCGACTGGATCTTCCAGTATTCTCCGGAAAGTTTCACCGGCACCGAGCTCGATTTCGCCGTGGAAATATGCAATGCCGTGAACGAGGTGTGGAGGCCGACGCCGCGGCGGCACGTAATCCTCAATTTACCGGCCACCGTGGAAATGTCGACTCCCAACATATATGCCGACCAGATCGAGTGGTTCGGCCGGCACATCGCGCGGCGCGATTGCGTCGTTCTCTCGGTGCACCCGCATAACGATCGCGGATGCGGTGTGGCGGCAGCGGAACTGGCGCTGATGGCCGGCGCCGACCGCGTCGAAGGCTGCCTGTTCGGCAATGGCGAGCGCACCGGCAACGTGGACCTCGTCACGCTGGCGCTCAATCTCTACACCCAGGGCGTCGATCCCGGCCTGGATTTTTCCGATATCAACGAAGTGATCCGGGCGGTTGAACACTGCAACCAGTTGCCCGTGCATCCGCGCCATCCCTACGGCGGCGAACTGGTGTTCACGGCTTTTTCCGGGTCGCACCAGGATGCGATCAAGAAAGGGCTGGCGGCGCGCAAGGCTGCCGACGTCTGGGAAGTGCCCTACCTGCCGATCGATCCGGCCGATCTCGGCCGTACCTATGACGCCGTGATCCGCGTCAACAGCCAGTCGGGCAAGAGCGGCATCGCCTATCTACTTGAGCGCGACTACGGTCTCGCCTTGCCTCGCATGCTGCAAGTCGAATTCAGCCAGGTTATCCAGGCGATCACCGACGCGAGCGGCAAGGAGTTGACGGCCGCCGATATCAAGGTCGCGTTCGATCGTGAATATCTGGAAAGTGGCCGAGCGTTAACTTACGTCGATCACCGTATCACGCATGAGGCGGGCCATGCGGAGATCGAGCGCGTGAGCGCACGGCTCGATCTGAACGGACGCGAAATTACCATTGCGGGCCGAGGCAACGGTCCGGTGGATGCGTTCGTGCACGCGCTGCGCGAGCACTGTGGTCTCGACATTCATGTGATGAATTACCATGAGCACGCCGTCGGCAGCGGCGAGGACGCGACCGCGGCTGCATACGTGCAGGTCCGGGTCGGGCGCGATCACAGCGTCTATGGCGTCGGAATGCATGGCAATATAGTAACCGCGACGCTTTTGGCGATGCTCTCGGCGGTCAATCGGGCGGAGCGGCAGGGGCTGCTGTCGATAACCGAGCACGCGCCGCGAGTCGCAACCGCCTGAACGGGTAACGGAGGCAACACGGAGACCAATATGGCAGACCATCTCATCATATTCGATACCACCATGCGCGACGGCGAGCAGAGCCCGGGCGCATCCATGACCAAGGAGGAGAAGCTGCGCATCGCCCGGCTGCTGGAGAAAATGCGCGTGGATGTGATCGAGGCGGGTTTTCCGGCGGCCTCGAACGGTGACTTCGAGGCGGTGCGTGCGGTGGCGGAAATCATCAAGGACAGCACCGTGTGCGGGCTATCGCGGTCCAACGACAAGGATATCGCCCGAGCCGCGGAAGCGATCAAGCCGGCCAAGTCCGGCCGCATCCACACCTTCATTGCGACATCGCCCATACACATGGCGAAGAAGCTGCGCATGACGCCGGAGCAAGTATTGACCGACGCGGTCAATGCCGTGCGCTTTGCGCGCAAGTTCACCGACGACGTCGAGTTCTCGCCGGAGGACGCGGGCCGATCGGAAGTCGACTTCCTGTGCCGCATACTTGAGGCGGTGATCAAGGAGGGGGCGAGGACGGTGAATATTCCGGATACGGTGGGCTATACGCTGCCGGAGCAGTTCGGCGCCTTGATCCGCACCCTGCGCGAGCGCATTCCCAATTCCGACAAGGCGATCTGGTCGGTGCACTGCCACAACGATCTCGGCCTGGCGGTCGCCAATTCGCTCGCTGCGGTGATGAACGGCGCGCGTCAGGTGGAGTGCACCATCAACGGGCTGGGCGAGCGCGCCGGCAATAGTTCGCTGGAGGAGGTCGTCATGGCCGTGCGCACGCGCCGGGACTTTTTCCCCTGCGAAACGCGTATCGATGCAACGCAGATCGTGCCTGCGTCCAAGCTCGTGTCCGGCATCACCGGTTTCCCGGTGCAGCCGAACAAGGCGATCGTCGGCGCCAATGCGTTTGCGCACGAGGCGGGGATCCATCAGGACGGCGTGCTGAAAAGCCGCGAAACCTACGAAATCATGCGCGCAGAGGATGTGGGCTGGAATGCGAACAAGCTGGTGCTGGGCAAGCACTCCGGCCGCACCGCGTTCAAGGCGCGGTTGAAGGAATTGGGCATAGCGCTCGACTCGGACCAGGCGATCAATGCCGCCTTCGCCCGCTTCAAGGATCTGGCAGACAAGAAGCATGAAATATTCGACGAGGACATCCATGCCCTTCTGTCGGGCGAGGCGGTTGCGGCGCAGAGCGAGCACTGGAAGCTGGTCGACATGAACCAAGCGAGCGGCACTGGCGAGCGCCCCCATGCGAGCGTGGTCCTGGCCGAAGGCGAAATTGAGCGCCGTGCGGAGTCCAAGGGCGATGGTCCGGTGGACGCGACCTTCAAGGCGATCGAAAGCGTCGCCAACAGCGGCGCCGAACTCATGCTGTACTCGGTCAACGCGGTCACGCAGGGAACCGAGTCGCAGGGGGAGGTCACGGTACGGCTGCAAAAGGCCGGGCGCATCGTCAACGGCGTCGGTGCCGACACCGACATTGTCGTGGCCTCGGCCAAGGCATATCTTTCTGCGCTCAACAAGCTGCACAGCAAGGTCGAGCGCATCAATCCGCAGCTGTAGATTTATGCAGTGCGCGGCTGGGTCAGGCGCGTGAGGCGCGCGTAGAAGACGGCGCTGACGAAAAAGGCCAGGGCCAGAAGTGCCTCGGCCAGGGCCAGCGCGGCACTCGCACCGGTGTCGCTGAAGGCGCGTACAACACCCTCGGCAAAATAGGCGAGGATCAGCATCGATGCCCACTGATAGGTATAGCGCCTGCCGTGGAGTACGCCCATCAGCGGCGCCAGCAAAGGCAGGGCTTTGAGCGCGAGCCAGGAGCCGCCGGGCCGCAGTGGGGCAAGCCACAATTCCCAGGCTAGGCATAAGAAGATTAGGGCCAGCAGGCTCGCGCAGGCGCTGAGGTAAAGAGCTTTCTGCAAGCTAGGAAACCAGCTTTAGCGAAACTGCGGCGAGGCGCCTGCCGAGCGCGATGCACAGACTTTTTTCCTCGTCGCTGATTGGCCGGTCGCTGGCGCTACCGGCAACGTGGCTCGCCCCATACGGAGTGCCGCCGGTCTCGGTCGCGGACAACTCGGGCGCAGTGTAGGGCAGGCCGACGATGATCATGCCGTGGTGCATCAACGGCAACATCATCGAGAGCAGCGTCGCCTCCTGTCCGCCATGCAGGCTGCTTGTGGAGGTGAATGCTGCGGCCGGTTTGCCCGCGAGCGCGCCTTTTAACCAGAGTGCGCCGGTCCCGTCCCAGAAATGTTTCATCGGCGCCGCCATATTGCCGAAGCGCGTCGGACTGCCCAGCGCAAGGCCGACGCACTGCTCCAGGTCCTCGAGTTCGCAGTAAGGCGCACCGGCGTCGGGCACCGCCGGCTGCGCGACCTTGGTCACGGCAGACACTTGCGGCACCGTACGCAGGCGCGCGCTGGCGCCGGGCACCAACTCGATGCCGCGTGCGACCAGCCGCGCCATTTCCTTGACGGCACCGCGATGGCTGTAATACAGGACCAGAATCTCCGGCATGTTCGACCGACTAGCGATTAGGCTCCGCGATTATAGGACAAGGGCAGTCTAGATTCCCCTGATCCCCGACTATGCGGATCAGGACGGCTTGCCGCCGCTGTAACGCCATCGCTGCTTCCATGCCGCCAGCACCGCGCGTGGATAAGCAGGCTTGCCCAGGCTGCCGTTGTAGCGCCCAAGCGCGCGGTACAGATCCCCTTTCTCCAGATCGAGGTAGTGGCGCAGGATGACGCAGCCGTAGCGCAGATTCTTGCGCATGTCGAACAGGTCGTCGCCTTTCGCGCCGATGAGCTTTACCCAGAAGGGCATGACCTGCATGTATCCGCGTGCACCGGACGCGGAAACGGCATATTTGTTGAACCTGCTTTCGACCTGGATCAGGCCCAGCACCATTTGCGGGTCGAGTCCGGCGCGGACGGCCTCGTAATGCACCGATTTCAGAAACGCGATGCGCGTCTTGAGGTCGGGCATGCGCGTTTCCAGCCTGCGCGACATCGCAATCAGCCAGTTGGCTTCGTCAACTTTGGACCTGAACGAAGAGATTACCGGCGCCTTATCGCTCACCGCCTTGGACAGCGCCGTCTGCACGCTCGCGGCGAGCGGCTCGTAGACTTGCGCTCCGGCCAATGCTGCGCCATGCGCGCAGAGCAGCGCCAGGCAAACGGCGCAATGTGCTAATGCGCGCATAACCTCGCTTTGACGAAGGCGAGCAGCCCGTCCAGGGCGACCGCAGTCGCACTCTGTTCATGCCGCCCCTGGTATTCGAGTTTGCCCTCTTTCAGTCCGCGCTCGCCCACCACGACGCGATGCGGAATGCCGATGAGTTCCATGTCGGCGAACATCACCCCCGGGCGCTCGTCGCGGTCATCGAGCAGTACTTCGATGCCCGCTGCGCCGAACTCCCGATAGAGCCGCTCGCAGGTTTCCCTGACTGCAGTGCTCTTACGGTAGCCGATTGGCACCAGCGCCAGCTGGAACGGCGCGATCGGCTGCGGGAAAGCGATGCCGCGCGCATCATGGTTCTGCTCGATGGCGGCGCCGACAATGCGCGTCACGCCGATGCCGTAGCAGCCCATTTCGAATGCGCGCGATTTGCCCGACTCGTCCAGAAATACCGCTTTCATCGTCTCGGAGTACTTAGTGCGCAGCTGAAAAATATGCCCGACTTCGATGCCGCGGCAGATAGCCAGCATACCCCTGCCGTCCGGGCTGGGGTCACCGGCCACGGCATTGCGGATATCGGCCACGAGCACCGGCTCGGGCAGGTCGCGGCCAAAATTTGCTCCGGCGAGGTGATAGCCTTCCTCGTTGGCGCCACAGATGAAATCGGCCATGACGGCGACCGCGCGGTCGGCAATCACCCTGATCCCCGCGTTCACCCCGACCGGGCCGATATAGCCAGGCTTGCATCCGATATGCTGCTCGACTTCGGCATCGGTAGCGAAGCGGAAAGGATCCATCCCCGGCAGCTTTTGCGTCTTTATTTCATTCAGGCTGTGGTCGCCCCGCAGCAGCAGCAGCATAAATTGGTCCTCGTGCATCACGGCGATCGCCTTGACCGTTTGCGCGAGCTGCGCGCCCAACAGTTGCGCGACATCCTCGCAACGGGTCTTGCCAGGAGTCGGCACTTTGCGCAGGGGCGCGGCAGGCGCCGTGCGTGGCGCTCGCGGCGCCAGCGCCTCGGCCAGTTCCACATTGGCAGCGTAATCCGATTCCGGGCAATAGGCGATGGCGTCCTCGCCCGAATCGGCGAGCACGTGAAATTCGTGCGAGCCAGTGCCTCCGATGGCGCCGGGGTCGGCGGCGACGGCGCGGAACTGCAGCCCGAGGCGCGTGAAAATGCGCGTGTACGTGTCATACATGTTCTTGTATTCGCGCTGCAAGTCGGCGTGGTCGGCGTGAAAGGAGTAGCCGTCTTTCATAATGAACTCGCGCCCGCGCATGATGCCGAAACGCGGCCGGCGCTCGTCGCGGAATTTGGTCTGGATCTGGTAGAAATGCACCGGCAATTGGCGATAACTTCTGAGTTCGCTGCGCGCCAGATCGGTGATGACCTCCTCGGATGTCGGTTGAATCACGAAATCGCGCTGATGCCGGTCCTGGAAGCGCAACAACTCCGCGCCGTATTTTTCCCAGCGGCCGGATTCTTGCCACAATTCGGCCGGTTGCACCACCGGCATCGCGAGTTCGACGGCACCGGCTCGGTTCATCTCCTCGCGCACGATGGCCTCGACCTTGCGCACGATGCGCAGGCCCAGCGGCATCCACGTGTAAATGCCGCCGGCAAGGCGCCGGATGATGCCGGCGCGCAGCATCAGCTGGTGGCTGACGATTTCGGCGTCGGCGGGCGCTTCCCTTAGGGTAGACAGGAAAAACTGTGAAACGCGCATAAGGATTCCGGTGAACTTGGCGTCGTCATTTTACTTGAAGATGGCGCTGCCGATGAGCGGCATGCCGCTTTCATTGCGCCGGGAAATATGGAAGAATGGTGTAAATACCAGCTTAAGGTGAATGTGTCATGCTCGACCGTGACGGCTATCGCCCGAACGTCGGCATAATTCTCTGTAACGCAAGGAACGAAGTATTCTGGGGCAAGCGCATCAAGGAGCATTCCTGGCAGTTTCCGCAAGGCGGAATAAAGCACGGTGAAACCCCGGAGCAGGCCATGTTCCGGGAGCTTGAGGAAGAGGTGGGACTGAAGGCCCACCACGTCAAGATCCTTGGTCGCACCAGAAACTGGCTGCGTTACGAAGTGCCGGCGCAATGGGTTAGGCGCGAATGGCGTAGCAGCTACAGGGGCCAGAAACAGATCTGGTTTTTGCTGCGCTTGGTCGCGCGCGACAGCGACGTGTCCTTGCGCGCGAGCGAGCACCCCGAGTTCGATGCATGGCGCTGGCATGAGTACTGGATTCCGCTGGAAAACGTAATCGAGTTCAAGCGCGAGGTCTACGTCCAGGCGCTGAACGAGTTGGCGCGCTATTTGAGCCGGGATTCCATCCACGGCAAACACGACCCCGCGCTGCGTTCGCTGCGATGAATGAGCCGATTTCCCGGCTGAACCGCGCCGTCCAGGCTCGCTACTGCAATGTCTGACCCAGGGAGCCATAAGATGACGCGCGAATATCACCCCCTCACCGCACACCGTCTGGAGACCGGGACGCTTTATCACTTGCCCGATCAGGACCGCGAGCGAGTGCGTATCGATTCTCCCGCGCTTGCAGTGATGACCGACCTGCGCCAGATACCAGCTGCAACCATCGACCTGGAGGCGCCGCTAGATGCCGCCAATCGTTTCATGATACGGCACGGCGTACGTCTGCTGCTGGTTACCAACGACGAGAGGCAGGTGCTGGGTTTGATCACCGCGAATGACGTTTTGGGCGAGAAGCCGGTGCAGTTCGCGCTGGAGCGCGGCATAAATCGCACGGAAATTCGGGTGCGTGACATCATGACGCGACGCGAGCGGCTGGAGGTATTGCTCTACGTCGATTTGATCCGGGCCGAGGTGGGGCACATCGTGGCGACACTGAAGCGCATGGGGCGTCAACATGCGCTGGTCATTGATTCGAGTGGGGACGGCGGAGTCCAGACCATCCGCGGAATTTTTTCCGCGTCACAGATTGCGCGTCAACTCGGCGTAACGATCCAGACCACTGAAGTCGCCCAGACTTTCGCGGAAATCGAGACGGCCCTTGGGCGCTGAAACAAAATAGTCGTATCCTGTGTCAATAATGACGGGATATTGCGCAATTTGGCGTGGTTTGATTGACACTGCGGGAGGATATGCTTATACTCAGTCTAATATATGGAATAGAGATAGTATTTTCCATATATCCATGATTTTCATTGTAAATGACATTAGTTTGATAATTCGCAAGGCATACCAAGCAATCTATTGGTAGCCTCACTTTTAACGTTTTTCCCGACTGGAGGAAATATGAAACTCAAGGGCTCGAAAACCGAGGAAAACCTGAAAGCTGCATTCGCTGGCGAATCGCAGGCCAACCGCCGCTATCTGTATTTCGCAAACAAGGCTGATATCGAAGGCCAGAATGACGTGGCTGCCCTGTTTCGCTCAACCGCGGAAGGTGAAACCGGCCACGCGCATGGTCACCTTGAATACCTAGAGCAGGTCGGAGACCCGGCGACCGGTTTGGCGATCGGTTCCAGCCGCCAGAATCTGACATCCGCCGTTGCCGGCGAAACGCACGAATACACGGATATGTATCCGGGCATGGCGAAGAGCGCGCGTGACGAAGGCTTCGAGGAAATTGCCGATTGGTTCCAAACGCTGGCGAAAGCCGAGCGTTCACACGCGAACCGCTTCCAGAAGGCTCTGGACGCTCTGAGCGAGTAAGCAGGGGCCGGACCTTGCGTAATGGGTAACAGGCGGGCTTGCCCGATCGGGCGCACACTTCCCGCCTGTCGCTCATCGCCAACAAAATGACCGTACGCGAAGGCAGCCTGGAGGCTCCCACCCGGCATCCCATCGGCTGGCAGTCGCCGGATTTTTACGATGAGGATAAGCTTAAGGCCGAGTTGCACCGGGTCTACGACATCTGCCACGGCTGTCGCCGCTGCGTAAGCCTGTGCACCGCGTTTCCCACCTTGTTCGACCTTGTCGACGAGAGCGAGACCGGCGATGTCGACAGCGTAGACGCCAAGGATTACGGCAAGGTCGTGGACCAGTGCTACCTGTGCGACCTGTGTTACATGACCAAGTGTCCCTATGTGCCGCCGCACCAGTGGAACGTAGACTTTCCTCACCTGATGTTGCGCGCCAAGGCGGTCAAATTCAAAAAGGGCGAGGTACGCATGCGCGACCGGCTCTTGTCCTCCACCGACGCCATCGGCAAGCTCGCCGCGATACCGGTGGTGGCGCAGACGGTCAATGCGCTGAACCGCAACGGCGCGGCGCGCGCGCTGATGCAAAAGGCCATTGGCGTGCATCGGGAGCGCAAGCTGCCGCCTTATAGTCCGTCGCGCTTTCGCAGCGGCGCAGCCGCGAGCGCGGCGCATGTGGCGACCGACAGCGAGCGAACGCCGGGTAAAGTCGCGATATTTGCGACCTGTTATGTGAATTACAACGAGCCCGGCATAGGCCACGACTTGATCAAGCTGCTCGATCACAACGAAATCCCCTATGTGCTAGTGGAGAAGGAGGCGTGTTGCGGCATGCCCAAGCTGGAGCTGGGCGATCTGGAAAGCGTCGCACGCCTGAAATCGCTCAACATCCCGCCCCTCGCCAGCCTCGCGCGCGAGGGCTACGCCATCCTCACTGCGGTCCCGTCGTGCACGCTCATGTTCAAGTCGGAGTTGCCCTTGCTGTTCCCCGGCGACGCAGAGGTGAAGGCGGTGTCCGAAGCGATGTTCGATCCGTTCGAATACCTGGTCCTGCGCCACAAGGACGGCCTGCTCAAGACCGATTTCAAGCAGCCGCTGGGGAAGGTCGCGTACCACATCCCCTGTCATTCGCGGGTGCAGAATATAGGACAAAAAACGCGTGAGGCGCTGCAGCTGGTGCCCGAGACCACGATAAACACCGTGGAGCGCTGCTCCGGTCACGACGGCACCTGGGGCGTGAAGGCCGAGTATTTCGCCAATTCGATGAAGATCGGCCGACCGGTGTTCAAAGCCATGGCCGCGAGCGATCCGGATTACATCAGTTCCGATTGCGCCATAGCGGGGCGCCATATCGAGCAGGGGATGGGCGAAACCCGAGCGCGGCGGGAGCATCCGCTGACTCTGATGCGAATTGCTTACGGACTATGAAAACATGACTGCAACACCGAAGACGACGCACAAGATCGCAAGAGAAAGCCTGCTCAGCCTGGAAGCGTATGCGCGGCAGCGCGATGAATTCCGCGCCAAGGTGATGGCGCACAAGAAAGACCGCACGGTTCATCTGGGCGCGCATGTGACGCTCATCTTCGAAGACGAGCTGACCATCCGCTACCAGATCCAGGAAATGCTGCGCATCGAGCGCACGTTCGAGGAGCAGGGCATACAGGACGAGCTCGACGTCTACAATCCCCTGATCCCGGACGGCCGCAATTTCAAGGCGACCATGATGATCGAATATGCGGACGCCGAGGAACGCAAGCACGCACTGGCGAAGCTCAAGGGAATCGAAGACCGGGTCTGGATTCAGGTCGAGGGCTGCGCCCGCGTTTATGCGATTGCCGACGAAGACCTGGAGCGCGAAAGCGAGGAAAAGACCTCTGCCGTGCACTTCCTGCGTTTTGAATTGGACGATGAGATGGCGAAGGCGCTGAAATATGGCGTTAGCCTTGCACTGGGCATAGACCATCCCAACTACCAGGCCGATCTCGGTGCGGTTGCCGCAGGCGTGCGCGTGTCCCTCACCCGCGATTTGGGCTGAGTCATGCGCGCATGGCTTGTCCTGATGTTGATGCTGCCGCTCGCGGCGGCGGCGCAGACGCCGGGCTTCGATTACAATTCCGGCGATCACGCCAGCCGGGCCGAAAAGCCGGTTGCACTTCCGCCATACCCCAAGCCGGAGAATTATCTGCCGTTTCAGGTCAGCGACACCATGCCATTTGATTTTTTTGTCGACGCGAAGTCGATCAGCGTCAGCGCGGACCACCAAGTAGTGCGATATACGCTGATAGCGAAGAGCTCGGACGGCGCGCTTAACATCAGTTACGAAGGTATGCGCTGTAGCGACGGCGAATTTCGCATATACGCGTTCGGCCAGCGCGACAAGACGTGGTTCAAGGTGCGTAATCCAAAATGGGAAGTGATCCGGAAGAATCCGCGCAACGCGCAGCGGGCGGTGCTTTACAACAATTTTTTCTGCCCCGTTATAGGCGGTGGCATAGCGAGCGCCGAGGAGGGGGTGCGGGCGCTCAAGGCCGGCGGCAATCCGCGGGCGGCCATCACCAGCTATTAAAGCGGTACAACGTTGTGGCTGCGGCCGCTGCTTCGCAGCTTAACATTTGCTGCGCAAATGTTAGCCTTCGCCGCAATCTCGTCCTTCTGAAGCACGACGAGATTGTGGCTACGGCCGCCGCTGCGCGGCTTAACTTTCACTGCGCGAAAGTTAGCCTACGCCGCAACTTGGCCCAGCTAAAGCAGGACCAGGTTGTCCCGGTGTATCAGTTCGGGTTCATCCGCGTAGCCGAGAACGGTCAGTATTTCGCTGCTCGGCTTGCCCACTATGCGCCGGGCGTCGTGGGCACCGTAGTTCACTAGCCCGCGCGCGCGTTCCTTGCCGTCAGGCGATAGGCAGGCCACCACCGCGCCGCGCTCGAACGCGCCTTCGACATTTTTGACGCCTATCGGAAGCAGGCTCTTGCCTTCTTTGACGAGCGCACGTATCGCGCCCTCATCCAGCATCAGCCTGCCGTGAACCTGCAAATGATCGGCCAGCCATTGCTTGCGCGCGGCGATCGGCATGGTTTCCGCAACCAGCAGCGTGCCGATCGACTCGCCCTGCGCCAGCCGCAGCAGCACATCCGGCTCGTGCCCGGACGCGATAACAGTATGCGCCCCTGAGCGAGCCGCGCGCTTGGCGGCGAGGACCTTGGTCAGCATGCCGCCTTTGGCAATGTGGCTGCCTGCTTTGCCGCACATTTGCTCCAATTCCGCCCTACCGGCCCTGGCTTCGTGCACCAACTCGGCCGACGGGTGCTCGCGCGGATCGCGCGTATACAATCCGGCCTGGTCGGTGAGAATGATCAGGCAATCGGCCTCGATCAAGTTGGTCACCAGCGCACCCAGCGTATCGTTGTCGCCGAATTTAATCTCGTCGGTGACCACGGTATCGTTCTCGTTGATGATCGGGATGACGCCCAGCGCGAGCAGCGTGCGCAGCGTAGAGCGCGCATTGAGGTAGCGCTTGCGGTCGGCGAGGTCGGCGTGCGTCAACAACACCTGGGCGGTATGCAGGCCGTGCTCGCGAAAAGAGCTCTCGTACACCTGCACCAGGCCCATCTGGCCCACTGCCGCCGCCGCTTGCAGGTCCTGCATTGCCTGCGGGCGCCGCGTCCATCCCAGCCGCTGCATGCCCTCGGCGATGGCACCGCTGGACACCAGCACCACTTCTTTGTCGCGCTCGCGCAGTTGCGCGATCTGCGCCGCCCACCGCGCGATTGCCTCCCGATCCAGGCCCTGGCCCTGGTTGGTGACGAGCGAGCTGCCGACCTTGACTACCAGGCGGCGCGCCGATTTGAGCAGCGCGGCCACCTCAGGCCGCCTGTTTTTCGGTGAGATGATCCATGATCGCGAAGCATAGCTCGCGGCAACCCTCGCCGGTGAGCGCCGAGATGGCGAACCACCTGCCTTTCCAGCGATAGGCCTTCAAGAACCGCTGCAGCGCCAGGTCGCGCTTATCCGCCTGCAGCATGTCGGTCTTGTTGAGCACCAGCCAGCGCGGCTTGTCGTACAGCGCCTGATCGTATTTCTTGAGTTCGTTGACGATGGCGCGCGCTTCCTTGACCGGATCCACGCTATCGTCGAACGGCGCAATATCGACGATGTGCAGGAGCAGCCGCGTGCGCGCGAGATGGCGCAGGAACTGGTGACCGAGTCCGGCGCCTTCGGCCGCGCCCTCGATCAGGCCCGGGATGTCGGCGACGACGAAGCTTCTGTCCTCGGCCACACGCACCACGCCCAGGTTCGGATGCAGCGTGGTGAAGGGGTAGTCTGCGACCTTGGGGCGGGCGGCCGATACGGAGCGGATGAACGTCGACTTGCCCGCGTTGGGCATGCCAAGGAGGCCGACATCGGCGAGCAGTTTCAGCTCCAGGCGCAGTTCGCGCGACTCCCCTGCCTCACCCAGAGTGCATTGGCGCGGCGCGCGGTTGGTGCTGGTCTTGAAATGCAGATTGCCCAAACCGCCTTTGCCGCCGCGCGCGATCAGCGCCTTTTGCTCGTGCGCAGCGAGGTCCGCGATCAGTTCGCCCGACTGGGCGTCGGTGATGACCGTGCCCACCGGGACGCGCAGCACGATATCCTCGGCGCCTTTACCATACTGGTCGGCGCCGCGCCCGTTCTCGCCGCCCCTAGCGCGGTGGATGCGTGCATAGCGGTAATCGATGAGCGTGTTGATGTTGCGGTTGGCTACCGCGTAAATGCTGCCGCCGTGGCCGCCGTCGCCGCCGTCGGGCCCGCCGCGCGGGACAAACTTTTCCCGCCGGAAATGGGCGACGCCGTCCCCGCCCTTGCCGGCGTGCACCTCGATCCTGGCTTCGTCGATGAATTTCATGGTCGGACTGGTGCCACAAATAAAAAAGCCCTACCGCGTGGATAGGGCTTTTCTAGGAGCCTGCCGGAGTTCAGGCCGGCACCACGCTTACCGTCTTCTTGCTCATCGGGCCTTTGACCCCGAATAATACTTTGCCCGC
>Ga0307377_10000843_pt1 | contig 40673 bp, 37 predicted proteins | sample TR3MG_FD_202535 | JGI IMG/M metagenome (GOLD analysis project Ga0307377, IMG submission 202535) | Soil microbial communities from Risofladan, Vaasa, Finland - TR-3 | ecosystem: Environmental > Terrestrial > Soil > Coastal area > Acid sulfate soil | place: Finland: Risofladan, Vaasa | collected...
ATGGATTTCCTGAGGGGCCTCTGATAATTCCGAGCATCGATTGCTGCCCGTCCAGTCAGTCACCTCCGACAGTGCGGCGTCGTTTGGCGCCGCACTCGGAATAATCCTGGCCTCGGAGTTATGCCTCTTATTCCGCGCGCGGAATAATCGTCACAGCTTCGCCGTGCGGCGGCTGACGCTGTGGCACGAGCAAGGGGCAGATCTTGATCAGCGGATGTTGGCGCTGTCCACCTACATGGGCCACGTCAAGATCTCCAACACCTACTGGTACCTCACCGGTGTGCCGGAGTTGATGGCGCTGGCCGGCGCGCGATTCGAGCGCTTCGCCAATGTCGGGGAGTCCGACGATGCATAGCCCGAGTGCCCCACCCAGTTTCGCCTCGCTGGTGCAGTCATTCTTCGCCGAGCATATGACCCAGGTGCGCGCGCTGAGCGCGCGCACCGTGGCGGCTTATCGCGATGCGTTCTTGCTGTTCCTGGGCTTTGCTCAGGCGCGCCTGCACAAGCTGCCTACGGCGATGCGGCTTACGGACGTGACGCCGACGCTCATCCTGGCCTTCCTCGATAACCTGGAGGGCGAGCGCCACAACGCGGTACGCAGCCGCAACGCCCGACTGGCCGCGCTGCGCACGTTCCTCAAATTCGCTGCGCGCCGGGACGTGACGGCACTGCACATCGTCGAGCAAGCTCTGGGCGTGCCGATGAAGCGCTTCGAACGGCCGATGCTCGGGTTCCTCACACGTGAGGAGATGCTGGCAGTGATCGGACGGCCCAGTGTCGGTTGGGTCAGCCAGCGCGACTGCCTGCTGATAGCCCTCATGTACAACACCGGCGCGCGGGTGTCGGAAGTAATCGGCGTGAAGGTGGCCGACGTGGTGCTCGCCGCTGCCGCATGCGTGCACCTGCATGGCAAGGGCCGCAGGGAACGCTCGGTGCCACTTTGGCGCTCTACCGTGAGGCTGATCCGTGCCTGGCTGCGGCTCAACGCTGACCTCGGCCCGACATCAGCACTGCTGCCCAACCGCAGCGGTGAGGCGATGACGCGATCCAATGTCACGCAGCGGCTGGCGTTGGCCGTGCAGGCCGCTACATGTACAGTGCCTAGCCTTGCTGAGCGGACGGTCTCACCGCACACGTTGCGTCACACCACGGCAATGCATCTACTGCAGTCGGGCGTCGACATCAGCGTCATAGCACTGTGGCTCGGTCATGAGAGCCCCACGACAACACATCAGTACGTCGAAGCGGACCTTGCCATGAAGGAAAAGGCGTTGTCCCGGCTACAAGATCCCAATATCCCTGCGCGCCGTTTCCGAGCGAACGACTCGCTGTTGGACTTCCTGAAGAACTTGTAATTATGCGTAGTGCGCGGCTGCCCTCCCTTGCTCTGCCACGAGGGCAACCTCGCCACGCCGCCGACTAAACTGTTCATAACTGCGACCTGTGCATAACGGCCATTATGTATAGCTCTACATAAGGGTCGGGAGCACGTATTCGAATCTTACGTCCCAAAGCAGTCACCCGCGAGTTTCCACCACGAGCGGCGCAATTTGAAACCCGATTGCGCTTGAACGGTTTCGCGGCTGACATAGACTTCCCCTTTGGCCCCAACAGCGCGAATTACTAAGGGGTACGTTTGTATGCGAACACTCTTCCTCTGTCAAAAAGAGTGACTTTTGTGTCCGGTTACTTTGTTTCGCCTTAGTAAATGACGAATGGGGGTGCGGTCACATGCGATCGCGTAGTGTTCAAAAATTCGACCTTGTTGTTGGAGTCTTTGGCTTGAGGCGTAACGTCCCGGGTGTACGTGCGCGACTGCACAGACTTTCCCGCAGGGCGCAGTCATAATTATCGCAACGGTGAAGGCTATCTATTGCCGGGTATGCGCGGCAATAGCCTACAGGTAATCAATTCCCCATATGCTGCTTTTCGTCGCGGGCATCGCGATGAGCCTGTTCTATGCCGTGAGAAACGCGACCGGCACCGATGGTGCTCTAGCCGGAAGGAAATCGAAATGAACTGAGATCGTATTGAAGACAATTGGAAACAAGCGAAAGAAAAAAATGAAAACGAAATTAGTCATGAAGATATTCACCGGATTGAAAAAAATCAGGAAGTTTGAAAGGCGGCAACTACCTTTCCTCAAGTCCATCGTCGATTTCGATATTGTCATCGATATCGGATATGCTGAAGAGCAGGAGCAACCACTAACGCTGAAACGGCTCTTGCTGCTGAATATCAGTTCGCGCGCTACGGTACGCCGCAAATTAGCGAGGCTTATTGAGCAAGGAATCATAATCCGGCGCAAACATGCGAACGATCGTCGCGCCAGCCTCCTGATCATTTCTCCATCCAGTGTCAAACTGCTAGTCAAGTATGGCGGCACACTTACAGCCATTTCGGCGTTGCATTTCAAATAGGCAGCAGATAGTCTGTCCACCGGAACCGGCTGAGCGTCCTCCCGAAAACAGTGCCATCGCTTAAGCGAGATTTCGGCAAAATGGGGACGCCGGGAAAGGAGGAGTTCGCTTTGAGGTGGGCCTGATTCGGGTTTATTTCCATCGTACTGAATGCTCTTCATCTCGACCCGGAACAGGGATTAGCCTGATGATGGATGCCTCAACGGCCGCGCTCAACTGCAATGGTCGGTAGCCCGCTTGCGTAGCGTCCCTCTCGACCGCAATGTTAGGCTGCGCCGAAACCGCTTTTGGTCAAACGATACGAGGTGCCACCGGGGAGTAACTCAAGCCACCCGCTCTCAATAGCAAATTGCACGCCAGCGTTGAACTCCTCCGGGCGGTAGCCTCTCTGAGGCCAAAGGGTAAGAAAATTATTGCTGCGCAGAAGGTCACCCGCAAGCAAACCAAAGGGCCAGACAAAAATGGCCAGTATCTCGCGTGCACATTGCTCTGGTGTCCGTAGCGTTGCCATCCGAGCCTCAGATTCTAGTCCCGTAATTAGCAGTTGGTTCCAGTGCCCGCGATGGGCTCCGTCGCTACGTTTCGTCCGTCCTGATCAGCGATCCACTGGAAAACGGACGTGTGCAATTGGTTCCGGCGGGACAAGTGATGGACTGTCGCAGTGCGACTGCCAGGCTCACGTACCGTCGACCAAGTCGTTGACAGTTTCATAACACGAGCAAGCAGCGGCTTTCAGGCCTTTGCGATCGAGAATCGCGATATTGCCGCGGCTGTAGCTGATCAGCTTGTTTTGCTGCAGTGTGATCGCGGCCTTGGTGACGCCGGACCGCTGCACACCCAGCATCTGCGAAAGGAATTCCTGGGTGAGCCGGAACGGGCTTGATTGCCTGCGATCCTGGGTCATCAGCAGCCAGCAGGCCAGGCGCGCTTCCATGACGTGATAGCGGGTGCATGCGGCCGTTTGGCTGATCTGGACCATCATAGAATAGGTATAGCGGTGCAGTTCTTGCTGTAGCGCCTGGCTTTGCCTGAGTTCCCTGAGGAAGGGCGTCGCTTTCATACGCATGGCCGTTCCGGATGCCTGCACCAGAGCGCGCACCGGGGAAATGCGGATCTCAAGCGCGAGAGGAATGCCGACCATGCCTTCGCGGCCGATCAAGCCGACGCCCAGGAGCTGGTGCTGGTCCACGAGCGTCAGCAGGCAAACAACGGACTCATTGGGAAAGTAGACGTACTTCATCCGCTCTCCGGGCTCATACAGCACCTCGCCGTAGGTCAGCGCAACCTGTTCCAGGTCGTCGATCAAGTGCTCATAGTCTTTGCGCGGCAGTGCGGCCAGCAGGCTGTTTGCTACTGGTACTCGATTCGCGATATGCACAGCGACCTCCGAGTTTTTCGCGTTCCAATGAGAAGCCTCATTGGGAAACACGACATGCTGCACAGAGCAAAGCCGTCCATCTTCGGCTTCAGGACGTCGGAGACGATGGCAGCGGGCGGATCGGGCTGCGCGGCGTACGGCACTCCAGACCGTCGCCCGCGACCGTCACCTGGTAGCCGTTAACCTTGACCAGCATCGTGAGAAGATTGCGGTTCTCCTCGTGGTCCTCGACGATCAACACGTGGGTCATGAGACTTATTCCCTCCATAGCCCCCGTGGCTAGAACACGCGGACCTACCGATACCTGCCGAGGATGTTACGCCGATTTGGCAATTAGGGGCCATAATGAGCACTAATATTCAGCGGTCTTTTTTTGTACTCTCTCGGCTCCCCCAAGCTTTCCCTGGGAGGTGGCATAGAGCGAAGGCTGGGAACTGATGCACAGAACACGATATGCGAGGATTGTTAGCGCAAACGAAATTTCATGAACGATGAACGACGCGGAGCACGTGGCGTTCGGGTTCGAGCTATCCTGGAAATATGCGAGTTTCCTTCCGGCCGCGGCGGAATACCGATTGGCAATGCGGACATCGGGAAAGAAACCTCCGGCGTAGCGTGCGGCTCAGCTGGAGAATGGCTCTGCGTCTGGATTTCAGCGAGAACGGCCTAGGTGACGGGTGGACAGCGCCGGGGTCGGCGGCGAGGTAGCACGTGACCAACTCACTTGCCATAAAATAACCCCAGACGCCAGTGCAAGGGCCGGAGGAGAGATAGACCACCAAAAAGGGGCGCCTCGTGAAAAAGGCAGGTGGACAGGAGGGAAAAGGTCGCTCCAGCGCAAGCTCTGCTGCGGGGCTCAAACGCGCCAGGTCCTCTGCCGCGCCCGTAGTGGTAAAAGCGGAAACGCAAGGGAAGATCATGCAGGAGTTTCCGCTGCATGAAGCTGATCCGGGCGCCGTGCCGTACGACATCGCCGAGAGCAAGCGCGCCGAGCAGCGCTTATCCAGCATCATCGCATCGGTGATCGAGCCTATCCTCGCCATTGACGAGCGCCATCAAATCACGCTCGTCAACCCCGCGGTCGAAAAAATGTTCGGCTACAGCGAAGCGCAGTTGCTGGGTAAGCCGATCTCCATGCTGATTCCAGAGCGCTACCGAGAGGCGCACGACGCGCATATCCGCAACTTTGCGCGCACGAAGGTAAGCAACCGCGGCATGGGTGGTTTTGGCCAGATCGTGGGGCGTCGGGCCGACGGCCGGGAATTTCTGATCGACGCCTCGATTGCGCAGATGGAGTGGGCGGGGGAGCGGCAGTTCACCGTGGTCCTGCGTGACGTAACCCAGCGGATCGAGGCGGAGCAAGCGCTGCGGAAGAACAACGAACTGCTCGATCGCATTTTCGCGACAACGCATTTATGCATCGTTTATCTGGACCGGGATTTCAATTTTGTGCGGGTGAACCAGGCCTACGCGGATGCGTGCGGCTATCCATCTGAATTTTTTGTGGGCAAGAATCACTTCGACCTGTATCCGGGCGAAAGAGTCGAAGCCATCTTTCGCAATGTGGTAGCAACCCGCGAGCCGTTCACGATCTATGCGAATCCGTTTGAGTTTCCCAACCATCCTGAGTGGGGGGTGACCTACTGGGACTGGACTTTGCATGCCCTGAAGACTGAAGACGGCCACGTCGAAGGACTGCTGTTCGCGCTGTTGGACGTCACCCAGCGCAAGCGAGCAGAGGAGGAGTTGCATGTAAATGAGAGAAGCCTGCGCGTAGCACTTAAGAGCGTGGACATGGCTTTATTTCATCAAGATCTAGATCTTCGTTATACCTGGATGTACTCCCCGCAGCTGTGGTATCGGCCAGAGGACGTAATAGGCAAGATGGATTCGGAGCTCTTGCCGCCGGAGGATGCGCCGCCGATCATCGAGTTAAAACGCAGGGTTCTGGAAACCGGAGTCAGTGCTCGCGCGGAAGTTTCAGTTACCAAACTGAACCAAAAGTATTATTTCGATCTCGTGGTGGAGCCGCTAGTCGATGCCACAGGAAAATGTGTTGGGGTTACCGGAGCATCAACAGACATCACCGAGCGCAAGCGCACTGAAGAGGAATTGAAGCGCAAGACGGCTTTGGCGCAACTGCTGGAATCTCTGGCACGCGCTGCGAATGAGGCGGCGACGCCGGAGGAGGCGATGAAGATCTGTTTGTCGCGCCTCTGTGATTTCGGCAATTGGACGCTTGGACGGGTCGCAACCACCGACCAACTGGGTAGCGACCCCGGCATTCCGGGCGACTCGGTCTGGCAGGCGGCTGATCTTCCCCGCCACCGGGAATTCATCCGCGCGTCGCAGAACGTTCGCTCGTTAGCGGCAAGAGGACAGTTCATCTACCTCGTGCTGCGCGACAAAAAACCCGTGTGGCTGCCGGACATCACCGAGGCGTACGGCTTCGTTCGCAGGGACGCCGCGCTTGCCGACGGGTTGCGCGCCGCGTTCGCGTTTCCGATGGTGGTTCAGGGCGAGGTCGTCGCATTTCTCGAATTCTATGCAGATACCCCGCGTCCGATCGAACCGGATCTGGTTGCGGCTTCGGAAATGATCGCAGCGCAGATTGCGCGCCTGATCGAGCGCAGCCGGGCCATGCGGCGCCAGACGCAACTGGCAGTCATCGTCGAAAATTCTAACGATGCCATCATCAGCTGCGGCCTTGACCGCACTATCCAAACCTGGAACGCCGCCGCGGAACGGTTGTTCGGCTACGCCGCCGCCGAAATTATCGGCCGGGACGCTCATACGCTCGTTCCGGACGACCAGCAGGCCGAGGTAAACCTGAGGTTTGCCCGATTCAAAGCCGGCGTTTCGGTGCCCGCCTATGAGACGGTGCATCTTGGCAAAGACGGCCGGCGCGTCGCAGTTTCAGGCACCCTATCTCCAATCATGGATTTGAGCAAAAACCTGAAGGGCATATCGTTCATCTTCCGCGATATTAGCGAGCATAAGCGCGCCGAGCGCGAGCACGCGCAACTGGCGGCAATCGTCGAATCGAGCAATGACGCGATTCTGATGCGCGGGCTCGACCGCACCATCCTTTCCTGGAACGCCGCCGCCGAGCGGCTGTTCGGCTGGTCTGCGCAGGAGGCAGTCGGGCAGCGGATCGAGCTGATCGTGCCGCCCGAACGCACGGGAGCGGTGAGCCGGTTCATCGAGGGCGCGGCGCGCGGCGAGTGGTTGACCCCGGTCGAAACCATTCACTTGAGCAAGGACGGCGCGCGCATCCCGACCCAAGTGACGTTTTCACCGGTGAGGGACCAGCAGGGCAATGTGATTGCGCATTCCTACACGGTGCGCGATATGACCGATCTCAAGCGCAAAGAGGAGGCGCTGCGCGGCTACGCCAGCCGGCTGAGCAACTTGTCGCGGAGACTGCGCGAGGTGGAAGAGTCGGAGCGACGTGCGATTTCACGCGAACTGCATGACCGCATCGGGCAAGATCTGTCCACGCTCGGACTGGTATTGGGTTCGCTTGGAGCCAAGCTCTCGCAGGAGTCGCGGCGTCCGGTCGAGAAGCAGTTGGACGACATGCAGGGCCTGCTCAAATCCATGGTCGCGAATGTGCGCGACGTGATGGCCGAACTCAGGCCGCCGGTGCTGGACGATTATGGACTGCTCGCCGCGCTGCGACAGCTTGTTACGGAATTTGCCAAGCGCACGGGGATTGCGGCAGAGCTAAGCGGGGTGGACCTGCAGCCGCGGCCGCCGTCTGTCGTGGAGACGGTAATGTATCGCATCAGCCAGGAGGCGCTCAATAATATCGCCAAGCATGCCCAAGCGAAGAATGTGGAAATCAGCCTCCATGCCGCTCTTGACCGGGTCGTGCTGGAGATTGCGGATGACGGCATCGGCTTCGATGCGAATGAAACGCCGCCGGACAAGCAACACTGGGGCATGACCACCATGCGCGAGCGCGCGGAGGCGGTGGGGGTTGTATTCCGCCTGGAATCGGCCCCCGGGACCGGCACCCGAATTGTACTCGAAGCGGAGCGCGCGGCGATATGACCATCCGGGTGCTGCTTGCCGATGACCATACACTGATGCGCGAGGGCTTGCGCGCCCTGCTCACCACTACCACCGACATCGAGGTCGTAGGCGAGGTTCACTCCGGACGCGAAGCGAAACGGCAGGTACTCCAGCTCAATCCCGACGTCGTACTCATGGACATCGCCATGCCCGACCTGAACGGCATCGAAGCGGCGCGGGTGATCCACCTGAAATGCCCGGCGGTACGCATTGTGATGCTTTCCATGCACGCGACGGCCGAATATGTGTATCGCGCTTTTGAAGCCGGCGCTTGCGGCTACGTGCTGAAGGAGTCGGCGGTCGATGAGGTGATTAGCGCAGTGCGCACGGTGCACGAGGGAAAGCCGTATCTGAGCCCAGCCCTGGCCGAAACCGTGCCCAACCCCGCCGTCGGGCGCGCGCGCAGTCCTGTCGATCGCCTGAGCACACGCGAGCGGCAAGTGCTGCAACTCGTGGTAGAAGGCCGCACGAGCAACGAGATCGGGCGCATGATCCACCTGTCCCCGAAATCGGTCGAAACCTATCGCAGCCGCCTGATGTCGAAGCTGGGCGTCAGGGACCTGCCCTCGCTGGTCAAGTTCGCGCTCGAACACGGCCTGACGTCGGCCAAATAGCGGACGCGGTCGCAGCGGGCCGGGCCACATCAACCGCCATCGAACTGTATCCCTACGTGCAGGAGGGACATATTGTCATGGTTTCCCTACAGACGGCGATGCCGCTTCCTAATACCCTGCATCAGGTGGTCATTACCAAGATCCGCTAGTGGTTCTTGTGGGAGCGACGTCCAGGTCGCGATTCGGTTCGCCTGTTGCGATGCGGACCTTGTCCCAGCCGTATACCCGCCGCACGAGTTGCTGCGGCGACGCTTGGTTTGTAAGGACAAGGTCTATGACGAAGAAAGCCGATAGCCGAGGCCAGAAGACCGTGCTGATCGTCGAGGATCAGGCGCTGATGCGCCAGACCTTGCATGACTTTTTGCAGGCCCCCTTTCCGGACTGGAATTTTCTGCAAGCAGCAGACGGCGCGAGCGCGCTTGAAGCCTGCAAGGCCCACCGGCCGGTTCTGGTGCTAATGGACAAGTGCCTGCCTGACGCCGACGGCATCGAGCTGACCGCCCGGCTGAAAATTCTCTATCCGGACATCCAGGTTATTGTCGTTTCGCACAGGAGCGGCGAAGCCTATGTGCAGCACGCCTTGGTAGTCGGTGCGCGCGCTTATGTGGTCAAGGACAACCTGACTACCGAGCTGATTCCGGCGGTGGCAGCGGCCATTGGCGTTGCGCCGGCCACGGCTCCAGGAACTTCGCAGTGGAAAACATGACATCCCAGATCCGATTGGTCCTGTTGACGGTTGACGGGCAAACCTACGCGCTGCATCTGGAGGCGGTGGAGCGCGTCCTGCGCATGGCCGAGATCACGCCGCTGCCGGGAGCCCCTGATGCCGTCGAAGGCCTTATCAACATTCAGGGCGAGGTGGTCCCGGTCGTGAGCATCCGCAGGCGCCTTGGGCTTGCCGAGCGGTCGGTCGTGGCGGCCGACAGCCTGGTTGTTGCGCGTGCGCGCGCCAGGCGGCTCGCCATCATCGCCGAGTCGGTAGTGGGAGTGGTCGAGCGCCCGGCTGACGCCGTCGTGAGCGCCGGCGATCTCGCTCAAGGCATCCAACACATCGAGGGCGTGCTCAAGACGAGCGATGCTCTGGTTCTGATCCACGATCTGAACCGGTTCTTTTCTCCAGAGGAAGAGCAGTCCCTGGATCTGGCGCTGGAAAAAGGCTGACGAATGGCCGTCGAACTGCCGAACGCCTTGCCCGATTCGCTGCTATCGCGGCTAAGCGATTTCCTCGAATCGCAGATGGGGCTGCATTTCCCGAGAGCGCGCTGGCGCGATCTTGAACGCGGCATCGCCGCCGCGTCACGCGAGTCGGGATACGCGGAAGCCGAGGGCTACATTCATTGGCTGCTGTCCGCGCCGCTGACGCGAACTCAAATTGAAGCGCTGGCGAATCACCTGACAGTGGGAGAGACCTATTTCTTCCGCGAGAAACTAAGCCTCGACATTTTCGAACACCAGATCCTGCCGGAACTGCTTCGTGCCCGCGCCCAATCCGAGAAGCATCTTCGTATCTGGAGCGCCGGCTGCTGCAGCGGCGAGGAGCCCTATTCGATCGCCATGTTGCTCCACCGCCTGATCCCCGATTTCGAGAACTGGAACCTGACCATCCTGGCGACCGACATCAACCCGCAGTTCCTGCGCAAGGCGGCACAGGGGGTATACGGCGCATGGTCCTTTCGCGACACGCCCGGCTGGCTCAAGGAGCGGTATTTCACGAGACGACAGGACGGACGCTTCGAGATCCAACCGCGAATACGACGGATGGTGGCGTTTTCCTATCTCAACCTCGCCGACGACGCTTACCCGTCGCTGGTGAACAGCACGAACGCGATGGATGTGATCTTGTGCCGCAACGTACTGATGTATTTCGCCCAGGAAAGGGCACGAAAAGTCGTCGACAAGCTGCACCGCTCGCTCGTCGAAGGCGGCTGGCTGATCACCAGCCCAACCGAAACTTTGAACGTCCAGTTTTCCGCGTTCACTGCGGTCGAGTTTCCGGGCGCGTTCCTGTATCGCAAGATGGCGGCCGGCGGGCCGCGGAACGCCGCTGTCGGGTATCAGGCCCCGTGGTACGAAGCGAACGCCGCGGCAGCACACGCGCCGGCGCCGGCTGCGCCGCCGGAGCCCGCGGTTTTCAGCGTGGCCCGATCGGTTTTCGCGCCGGAAATCTTGTACGAAGCAGGCGGCCTGCAAGCGAAGGAAGCCGAAGTCGCGGATTCGGGCGAGCACGACGAGCGCGATATGCCGTGGACCAAAGCCCGCGCCTGCGCCGATGAGGGTAGGCTCGCCGAAGCGACCGAGTGGTGCGAGAAGGCGATCGCCGCGGACAAGCTGAACCCGGCGCACTATTTTCTGCTTGCGGCGATCTGCCAGGAGCAAGGACAAATCGAGAGGGCCGAACGTTCGCTCGGTCGTGCGCTTTACCTGGAGCCGGATTTCGCGCTCGCCCATTTCGCATTGGGCAACCTTTGTCTGTCCGGTGGGCGCCAGCGGGAAGCGCGACGGCATTTCGGCAATGCACTGACCCTGCTCCGGGCATCCCCGGCCGATGCCTTGCTGCCGGAGGCGGATGGACTGAACGCCGGCCGGCTCGTCGAAATCATCGCTTCGGTGCAGGCGAGCCTGCCGCGCGCGCATAAGGAGCTGGCCGTATGAGCGCGCGCAAGCCTGCTTCAAACAAGACACGGCGGGCAGCTATCGACTGGGCCGAAGTGCGCGCGCGTATGGACGCCGCGCAAGTCGCCGGCGAACAGGCCTGGACGCCCGGTGTCGATGAGACCAAGCGGATCCTGCGCGAGAGGGCGCTTGCGCTCGCCGCCGAGCCCGGCAGGACGCAAACCCTGGCTCAAAGCATCGAGGTGGTGGAATTTCTGCTCGCCCATGAGCGCTACGCGGTCGAATCCTCTTATGTGCGCGAGGTTTATCCCCTGGAAAACCTCACCCCGCTGCCGTGCACACCGGCGTTTGTGCTTGGCATCGTCAACCTGCGCGGCGAGATCGTTTCGGTGATCGACCTGCGCAAGTTCTTCGACCTCGCGCAAACCGGTTTGCCCGACCTGAACAAAGTCATCGTTCTCGAGTCCGCGAACATGGTGTTCGGTATGCTCGCGGACGTCATCCTCGGCGTGCGCCGCATTGCGCTGGCTGAAATCCAGCCCTCGCTGCCCACGCTCACCGGCATCCGGGAGAAATACCTGAAGGGGATCACGCCGGAGCGCACGGTCGTGCTCGATGCGGGGAAGCTGCTCGCCGACGAGTACATCGTGGTGCAGGAGCAGGTGGGTAGTTAGCAGCCTGAGGCCGGGGTCGAGAATGGCAGCTAGGAAAACATGCAAGGAGAAGAAGAGATGAAATGGTACAGAAACTCAAGGCGCTGGCGGAGCACTACAAGGTATGGCGGCGGTTCGCCGGAGTTTTCCACCGAAGGGAGGATAGCGCGATGAATTGGTCTGTGGGAACAAAGATTGGAGCCGGATATGCTTTGGCGCTCGTCATTCTGATCGCCATTGGCATGACCTCATATCGCAATACGAGCGGATTCATCGAGGCCACTGATCTGAAGGTGCACACCTATAAGGTATTGGACAATCTCGAAGCCGTGCTTTCCGCGTTGCAGGATGCCGAGACCGGGCAGCGTGGCTACATCATAGTTGGCGAAGACCAGTATTTGAAACCGTATCAGGCCGGCACAAGCGCAGTGAATAAGATCGTGCAGAATTTGCGCCGCTTAACCGCGGATAACCCAAACCAGCAGCGTCGGCTCGACGCCATGGAGCCTCTGATCGCGACTAAGCTCGCCGAACTCAAGGAGACGATCGACTTGCGCAGAAGCAAAGGGTTTGACGCTGCGTTAAAGGTGGTCCAGTCGGATCAGGGCAAGGACGCGATGGATGATATTCGCAAGGTGATTGCCGCGATGCGGAACGAAGAGAAAACCTTGTTGGAACAGCGCGATGCGGAAGCAAAAGTCAGTGCCCAGACGACGATTTCGGTCATCGTTTACGGTATCCCGTTGGCGATCGCTCTATTGAGCTTGGTGGGCTTTCGGATCACTCGCGCCATTACCCTGCAGCTCCGGGAAAGTATCGCCCAACTGTCGTCGTCTTCGGCCGAGATTCTTGCGACGACGACGCAGGTGGCTGCGGGCGCGGCGGAGACGGCGAGCGCGGTGAGCGAGACCACCGCGACGGTGGAGGAGGTGAAGCAGGCGGCCGGCGTCTCGAACCAGAAGGCTAAGTACGTCTCGGAGAGTGCGCAGAAGGTGGCGCAGGTGTCGCAGGCCGGACGCAAGTCGGTGGAGGGCACCATCCAGGGGATGCAGCGCATCCAGGAGCAGATGGAGTCGGTCGCAGGGAGCATCGTGCGGCTGTCGGAGCAAAGCCAGGCGATCGGGGAAATCATCGCCACGGTGAACGATCTGGCCGAGCAGTCGAACCTGCTGGCGGTGAATGCCGCGATCGAGGCGGCGCGGGCGGGCGAGCAGGGCAAGGGCTTCGCGGTAGTGGCGCAGGAAGTCAAGAGTCTGGCCGAGCAGTCCAAGCAGGCGACCGGGCAGGTGCGCACGATCCTGGGCGAGATTCAGAAGGCGACCGGCGCCGCGGTGATGGCTGCCGAGCAGGGAGCGAAGGCGGTGGAGGCGGGGATGAAGCAGTCGGGCGAAGCGGGCGAGTCGATTCGCCTGCTTGCCGAGAGCGTGAGCGAGGCGGCGCAGGCGGCGACGCAGATCGCCGCCTCGAGCCAGCAGCAGATGGTGGGCATGGACCAGGTGGCGCAGGCGATGGAGAACATCAAGCAGGCGAGCATGCAGAACGTCTCCGGCACTAAGCAGGCGGAGACCGCCGCGCACAGCCTGCATGAGCTGGGACTGAAGCTGGGGTCCATGATCGGCAGCAAGGCCTGATCGACGGGAAGCCGAGCACCGCAGCGTAAAACCATGGCGACGAACAACGACGAATTCCTGAGAAAACTCCTCGCTACCTTCCGCGTCGAGGCGGACGAACATATCCAGGCGATGTCCTCTGGGCTGGTTGAACTCGAAAAAATGCCGGCGGGGGCGCAGCGGTCGGAAAGTGTCGAGCGCATCTACCGGGAAGCGCACAGTCTCAAGGGTGCGGCGCGCGCGGTGAATCACGCGGACATGGAATCGGTGTGCCATGCGCTGGAGAGTGTGTTTGCCGGAGTGAAGAGCAATCGTGTCGCCGCCACGGCGGCGCTGTTCGATCTGCTGCATCAGACGCTGGAGGTGCTGCGCGGCCTCCTTGCCGCAGCCGGTGAGACAAAGGCGGGAGTACAGAAGCAGGCGGTCACGGCGCTTATCCACCGGCTCGATGATGCCTTGAAAGGCGCGCTCTTTGTGGCGCAGGACGCGCCTCCCCCGCCTCCCGCCGCGTCGGCCGAACCTGCGACGAGCGCCGACCCGGCTACGACGCCGCGGGATTCCGACCGCGGTGCCGAGACGATAAGGGTGCGCACCGCGAAGCTGGACTCAGTGATGCGGCAGACGGAAGAACTGCTTGCGCCGCGGCTGGCAGCGGGTGAGCGAGCGCGCGAACTGCGGGCGCTCGGGACCGTCCTCGGCGTCTGGAAAAAGGAGCGCGCCAAGGTTCGGCCTGCAATGCGGGCGGTGGAACGCTCATTCGTACGAAAAACAAACGGTGGCGCCATGGCGCAGCGGGAACTGACGAAACTGCTCGAGTATCTGGACGCGGAGCGCCCGTTAATCAAGCTGCTCGAGGACCGGCTGGCGAAACTGGAAGGCGCCGCCGCGCACGATCATCGCGCCTTGAGCGCCATGGTGGATGGCCTCCTGCACGATGTGAAGGAAATGCACATGCTGCCATTTTCTTCGTTGCTCGAAGCCTTCCCGCCGCTGGCGCGCGAGCTCGCGCGCGATCAGGGCAAGCAGGTGGAGCTGGTGATTCGCGGCGAGGAGATCGAAATCGACCGGCGGATTCTGGAACAGATCAAAGATCCGCTCAATCATCTGTTCAGGAACTGCGTCGATCACGGCGTGGAGCAGCCGGCGGCGCGGGAGCGGAAAGGCAAGCCGGCGCAGGCAACGCTCACCATCGCCGTCGCGCACAAGGACGGCAGCAAAGTCGAAATCATGGTCACCGACGACGGGACGGGTATCGACGTGGCCAAGGTCAAGGCAGCGGCCGGCAAGCTGGGGATGGTGCGCGCCGGGGAACTGGAGAAAATGAGCGAACGCGAGGCGCTGGCGCTCGTGTTCGAGTCCGGGGTCTCCACCAGCCCCATCGTCACAGACCTTTCTGGACGGGGACTGGGGCTTCCGATCGTGCGGGAGCGGGTCGAGCGGCTGGGCGGCACCATCGCCCTGGAGACGCAGCCGGGCGTAGGCACGAGCTTTCGCATGGTGCTGCCGCTGACGCTCGCCACGTTCAGGGGCGTGCTCGTGCGCGCGGGCGATCGGATGTTCATCATTCCGGCAGTCAGCGTGGAGCGGGTGGCACTGGTGGCGGTGACGGACATCCGCACGGTGGAGAACCGCGAAACGATCGCGCTCGACGGGAAGGCGCTGTCGCTGGTCCATTTGGCCGACGTTCTGGAAATTCCGCGCGCGCCGGGCGAGTCTGCGGACAACGCACAGGTGGTGGTGCTCGGCCTGGGTGTCGATCGCATCGCATTCAAGGTGGATGAGGTGCTGGCGGAGCAGGAGGTACTGGTCAAGGGGCTGGGGCGGCAACTCAAGCGCGTGCGCAACCTCGGCGGCGCGAGCGTCCTGGGGTCGGGCCAGGTGGTGCCGGTGCTGAATGTGCCTGATCTGATGCAGTCGGCGATGAGGCCGGCGGCAAGCCCGGTCGCGAGCGCCAGCGGCGAGCAGCACGCCACCGCGGCGCAGCGGGCTATCCTGGTCGCAGAGGATTCGATCACCTCGAGGGCGCTGCTAAAGAACATCCTGGAATCGGCGGGCTACAAGGTAACCACCGCGGTCGATGGGGCCGAGGCCTACGCTACGCTCAAGACCGGGACGTTCGATCTGCTCGTGTCGGACGTGGAAATGCCGCGCATGGACGGGTTCGATCTCACGGCGAAGCTGCGCTCGGACAAACAGCTTGCGCAGATCCCGATCGTGCTGGTGACGGCGCTCGAGTCGCGCGAGCACCGCGAGCGCGGCATCGACGTCGGCGCCAACGCCTACATCGTCAAGAGCAGCTTCGACCAGAGCAACCTGCTGGAAGTCATCCGGCAGCTGCTATGAGCGCAGACACGCGGATGTGGCCATGATCAAAGTCCTGGTGGTGGAAGATTCACCCGTCGTGCGCGAGTTTCTGGTTCACATTCTGGGCGCGGATCCCGGCATTCAAGTCATCGGCACGGCGAACGATGGCGAGCAGGCCCTCGAGGCCGTCGCGCGCAAACGGCCCGACGTCATCACCATGGACATCCATATGCCCAAGCTGGATGGATTGGAGGCCACGCGCCGGATCATGGAAACCTGCCCCACGCCTATCGTCATCGTCAGCGGGAGTTCGGATCCGCGCGAGGTAGCGACGACGTTTCGCGCCATGGAGGCGGGTGCGGTGGCGGTTTTGCGCCGACCGGCGGGCATCGGCCATCCCGACCACGAAGCGACCGCCCGCGAACTGGTCCAGACGGTGAAGCTGATGTCCGAGGTCAGAGTGATCAAGCGCTGGCCCAAGGCCGGGCGCCACGCGGAGGTTCCTCGCCCGGCGGAAGCGAGTCGTGCGCAGATCGAGGGAAAAGTAAAGGTCATAGCCATCGGCGCCTCGACCGGAGGTCCGCCTGTGCTGCAAACCATTCTCGCGGTGCTGCCAAAGGATTTCCCGGTGCCGGTGCTGATTGTGCAGCACATGGCGGCTGGTTTCACTCAGGGTTTCGTCCAGTGGCTGGCGCAAACCTCCAGCCTGCCCGTACATCTCGCCGCGCACGATGAGCATATCCGTCCGGGCCATGTGTATGTGGCGCCCGATGAATTTCAGATGCGGGTGGAGCGCGGCGGGAACATCGTTCTGACGAAAGACGAGCCCGAGAACGGCTTGCGTCCCTCGGTTTCCTATCTTCTGCGCTCGGTGGCCGAAGTCTATGGCCGCGATGCCGTGGCCGGCCTGCTCACCGGCATGGGACATGACGGCGCCGAAGAGCTGAAGCTGCTAAAGGATAAAGGCGCGATCACCTTTGCCCAGAACAAGGACAGCTCGGTCGTGCACGGCATGCCGGGGGCTGCGATCAAGCTCGATGCGGCGACGCTGGTTCTGCCCGCGGAGAAAATCGCCGCGACGCTGGCCAGTCTGGCGAACGGCAGGAAGCAATAAGGAGCGGTCCATGAAAACCAACCGGAAAACGAACGGCAAGGTGGAGATTCTCATTGCCGAGGACAGTCCGACCCAGGCGGCGCAACTTGCGCATGTGCTCGAGCAGCACGGCTACTCGGTGACGGCCGCCGCCAACGGCCGGGAGGCGCTCACGTTGCTCGAGCGGCGCAAGCCCACCCTGGTGATCAGCGACATCGTGATGCCGGAGCTGGACGGCTACGGCCTGTGCAAGGCGATTAAGGCGGACAAGAAACTGAAGGACATCCCGGTCATGCTGGTGACCACGCTCTCGGATCCGCAGGACGTGATCCGCGGGCTGGAGTGCGGCGCGGACAATTTCCTGCGCAAGCCCTACGAGGAGCGCTACCTGCTGTCGCGCATCGACTACCTGCTGATGAACCTCGAGCTGCGTAAGAACCAGAAGATGCAGATGGGCATGGAGATCGACCTGGGAGGTCAGAAGCATTTCATCAGTTCCGAGCGGCAGCAGATCCTGGACCTGCTGATCTCGACGTACGAGCAGGCGGTCGAGATCAACAGTGAGCTCAAGCAGCGGGAAAAGGAGCTGGCGCAATCCAACGAGGTGCTCAACGCGCTGTACCGTATCGCCGAAGGTCTCAATCACGCGGGCAGCGAGCAGGAGGTGGTGGAAATGGCTCTGGACCGGGCAATTGAACTGCCCGGGATCCAGGCCGGCTGGATTTCTCTGCGGGAAGGCGAGTCCGGCTTCCGGCTGGCGGCCGCGCGCAACCTGCCGCCGGCACTCGAGGCCGCCGGTGCCATGGAGGGCGACTGCGCCTGCCGCCGCCGGCTTGACTCCGGCGAACTCTGCCACGTAACCAACATTATGGAATGCGAACGACTGGGGAAGACAAGCGGGGACATGCGCGGGCTGCGCTACCATGCCAGCGTTCCATTGTGGCTCGGCGAGCGGACACTCGGCGTGATGAATTTGGTCGGGCCGGAAAAGGGACTGTTCAATGAGGACGAACTGAAAGTCCTGCACAGCGTGGGCAACCAGGTGGCGGTGGCGCTGGAGCGGGCGCACCTGCACGAACATCTGGAGCGCTTGGTGCAGGAGAGAACCGCTGAACTCGAAGCGGAGATCATCGAAAGAAAGCGTATCGAAAAAGAACAGGCGCGGCTTGTGGCGATCATCGAAGCAACGCCCGACTTCGTGGGAACCGCCGATCTCGAGGGGCGCCCGCTGTTCATCAACCGGGCGGGGCCGAAAATGCTCGGATTCGAGTCGGAGCAGGATATGTCCACGCTGCGGATCGACGAAACCCATCCGGAGTGGGCGGCGAAACTTGTGCTGGAGACGGCCATCCCGCATGCCCTCGAGCATGGAAGCTGGAGCGGGGAAACCGCGTTCCTGCACCGAGACGGGCACGAGATTCCGGTGTCGCAGGTCATTATCGCGCACGGAGAGGGCAATGGGTCGGTCGAGTACCTGTCCACCATCGCGCGCGACATCACGCTGCAAAAGGAGCACGAAAAACGCATCACGCGGCTCAACCGGGTGTACGCGGTCCTGAGCGGCATCAACATGACCATAGTCCGCACCCGGGACCGGCAGGCGCTGCTCGATGAGGCGTGCCGAATCGCGGTCGAACAGGGCAAGTTCAGACTGGCCTGGATCGGGTTGGTCGACGCCAATGGTCTGGACGTGACGCCCGTGGCCAGGGCGGGCGTCGACGAAGGCTATCTCGACAACATACGGCTGACCGCCTTGGAGAATGTGCCCGACAGCTGCGCCTTGGTGGCACGGACACTGCGCGAAAAAACGGCTGTGGTCTGCAACGATATCGATACCGATCCGCAGATGGCGCGCTGGCGCGAGGAGGCGCTGCGGCGCGGCTACCGGTCGGTGGTTGTGTTCCCACTGCAACTGGAAGACAAGGTGGTGGGGCTGCTGCTGCTCTACGCGTCGGACACTGGTTTCTTCGACACCGAGGAGATAAGGCTGCTCACCGAGATTGCAGGTGACATTTCGTTCGCGCTCGATCACCTCGAAAAAGAGAAAAAGCTCAACTACCTCGCCTACTACGATGAGCTCACCGGACTCGCGAACCGTACCCTGTTTCTCGAGCGGGTAGCGCAGTACATGCGCAGCGCTGCCGGCGGCGGGCACAAACTGGCCGTGTTCCTGATCGATCTGGAGCGCTTCAAGAACATCAACGACAGCCTCGGCCGGCCGGCCGGCGATGCGCTCCTGCGGCAGGTGGCGGAGTGGCTGACGCGGGACGGAGGGGACTCTAACCTCGTGGCGCGAGTGGGTGCGGACCATTTTGCCACGGTGCTGCCGGTGGTGAAGCAGGAAGGCGACGGGGCACAGCTTCTCGAGAAATCGATTAAAGGTTTCATGGAGCATCCGTTCCGCCTGAATGATGCCGTGTTCCGCATCGCCGCCAGGGTTGGCGTGGCGGTGTTCCCGGACGACGGCACCGATGCTGACACATTGTTCAGGAACGCCGAGGCCGCGCTCAAAAAAGCCAAAGCGAGCGGCGAGCGGTATCTGTTTTACAGGCAGGAGATGACCGAAGCGGTGGCCGGCAAGCTCACCCTGGAGAATCAGCTGCGCCAGGCGCTCGACAACGAAGAGTTCGTGCTGCATTACCAGCCCAAGGTGAACCTCGTGAGCGGCAAGCTCACCAGCGCCGAGGCGCTGATCCGCTGGAACGATCCGCGCACGGGGCTAGTGCCGCCGGGCCGGTTCATCCCGATCCTGGAAGAAACCGGATTGATCTATGACGTCGGGCGCTGGGCGCTGAAGAAGGCCATCGCAGACTATCTGCGCTGGCGCGCCGCGGGCCTGGCTGCAGTGCGCATCGCGGTGAACGTGTCGCCGCTGCAACTGCGCAATCGCGGCTTCATCGACGAAATCGGGCGGGTCATCAGCATCGATGCGCACGCGCACGCTGGGCTGGAACTGGAGATCACCGAAAGCCTGATCATGGCGGACATCAAGCTCAGTATCGCCCGCCTGCAGGCGATCCGCGCCCTCGGCGTAACCGTCGCCATCGACGACTTCGGCACCGGCTTTTCCTCGCTCAGCTACCTGGCCAAACTGCCGGTGGACACGCTGAAAATAGACCGCTCATTCGTAATCGAGATGACCGCCGGGCCGGAGGGACTGGCGCTGGTGTCCACCATCATCACCCTCGCGCATTCGCTGAAACTCAAGGTGGTGGCGGAAGGCGTCGAAACGGAGGAGCAATCGAGTCTGCTACGCTTGCTCGGCTGCGACGAAATGCAGGGCTTCATGTTCAGCAAGCCGGTGCCGGTCGAGGTCTTCGAAACACGATTCCTGGCCCCGCCGCCCGACGCTAACGCTTTGGCGTGATGCCAAGAGGGAACTTGCTTATGGAGCCGCAAGCAGGAAACCGCGTTTCAAACGCGATTGCCAATGCGTGCGGCGCGTTTGCTGCGATTCTCGGGTTCGTTGCTCTTGCCGGATGGATTTTCGAACGTCCTGTCTCCTGTCCTTGCCAGCCTCGGGCAGGGTTGGATGCCGCCGCGATGGTGGCAGGCAAGCTGGTGGAAGCCCTTTCTGCTTCGTACCTAATCGCCCCCTTAACGGTCGAAATCTCCGCCAGCATTGGTGTCGCCGTATATCCGGATGCGGGAACCTCCTTCGAGACGCTTTTGCGGCGCGCTGATGAAGCGATGTACGAAGCGAAGACCACAGGAAAGCGACGTTATGCTCTGGCCTTGGCATAGTGTCCTGTTCCGCTGATTGGCATGCAAAGTCTATGCAATTTTGCGTTGACAGAATCGGCAGGGCACCTCAGAAGCCCCTTGCCCATTACGTGAACGATCGCTTTTGAAGAGGAGCGCTGCAGTGCGCGGTGCAAAGATCATTCGTGCGGTGAGACCCTACCTGACCGTCGCAGCCGTCCTGGCGATGGTCGGTGTGCTCCTTGCGGCGATCTATTTCACGCTTCTTGATCTCCAATGGATTGCGTTTCTCGCCGGAATCCTTGTCGCGGCGATACTCGCCATGGTGAGCCGCGCTTCGCGCGCGCAATGGATCATCGCGCGCCGCACGGCCCAGCTTAAACATATGCGGGACAAACTCGCGCAGGAAACCTTGCGGCAGCAACGGGCAGAGGAAGCACTGGCCGCCGCCAGGGCTCGCCTGCAATTCATTGACACCGATCTGCCCGTCATGGCGGTCTATCTCGATGCCGAAGAGCGGTGCCGTTACCACAATGCCGCGTTCGGAAAATGGCTGGGACTAAAGTCTCACCAGATCGCCGGCACGCGCTTGAGCGAGGTATTCGGCGACAAGGTCTATGGGGAAATCGCGGGCAATATAAAGCAGGCGCTCGCGGGTCGGCTGGTGCACCATGAGCGCGCGCAAAAAATGGCAAACGGGACAATTTACCAGCTGTCCGTGCAGAACATTCCGCATCGCGGTGTTGACGGAAAGGTCGTCGGAGTGTATGCCCTTTACACCGACATCACCGGGCAGGCGAATGTGGAAGAGGTTGACTCAAGCGATTCCGCGTAGCGAGTCCCGAGCGTCCAAGAGCTGTTCGTCGACACCTTTACCAAGGTAGCCACCGGGCGGAACAATGCGGCCGATCACATCGTCGCGGCGATCGAGAAGGACGAGTTCTGTCTGTATTGCCAGCAAATTGCGCCGCTCGATGGCGCCCGCCGGCTTGGCCAATTGCTACGAGATCCTGATCCGGCTGATCGAGGAGGAGGACAACCTCATGCCGCCGGGAGCGTTTCTTCTGCTTGCGGAGGAATACGGCCTTATGCCCCAGCTGGACCGCTGGGTGGTACGGCAGGTGCTCAAGTGGGCTTCGACGCGCGGTCGCTCCGACGCGCAAGGGGGGATGTTCTGCGTCAATGTATCGAGCGCCACCATCTGCGACCCGGACTTTCCGGAATACGTTGCGGAACAACGGCGGATATTCGACATTCGCGGCGAGACGATGTGCTTCGAGCTGGACAAGCCCGACGTAACCGCGCGGCGCGAGGACGGCGCCCGGTTCGTCCGGCAGCTCAGAATGCAGGGCTGTCACGCATCGCTATCGGGCTTCGGCCGCGACCGCACTTCCTTCGAATTACCCAAGAACCTCGGCGTCGATCTTCTGAAAATAGACGGCAGCCTGATCCTCGGCATGCTGCGCGACCCAATCAGTCTTGCCAAGATCACGGCCATCAACAAGGTCGCGCATGCGAGCGGGATGCGGACGATAGCCGAATACGTCGAGAACGACGAAACGGTGTCGAGGCTGCGCCTGCTAGGCATCGATTACGCGCAAGGGTTCGGAATCTCGCGGCCGCGGCCGCTCCATGACATCGGAAGCGGCGGTAGTCGTCGAGACACTCCGGCTGAAATGTGACCCGGTTTCGGTCCTCGAACTCAATGAATCGCCTCATCTGCCAGTTAGGGTCGTCGAGTACTGCCGAAACGCCTCGCGATCGCAGTAGTTCGGCTTGGCTGTCCGGATCAACGTCATGTGTCGATACCGTTGCGGACCTTGATGGATCGAAGTCCCATCGGTGGCTTCGGCCGAGGAGCACTCATCCGTTGTACGAACCGCGGGGACAGCACTACACCCACATAGCCGACATTCACGGCTCCGAGAGCTGAGCGGTGGCTGTGGGTCTGGTTCTCCCTTTGGCTCTCCGCAGCTGAACGGCTGCAAACATAAGTCTTGCGGACAATCTACGGCGAACTCTTTACTTCCTGGCGTTGATCATCGCTCGTAGAAGCATCGGAGTTTCCACCCCCTACCAATGCTGCGAAAAAACCGTTTGATTAGTCCGCGCGTAACTCACTGATTTCGAAGAGGGCGATTCAAGGCGCTTGCGGACTTCGACCCCAGTACAGCGGGCAGGGCGGAGAGAATAACGGCTCAGAGAGAGTGGAATCGTGCCGAATTCGGGGCAAGCGCGAAATCTCGAAGTCCGCAGGACCACGCAGGAACCCGCGCACACACGCGGACTTACAAAAAAACACCAACCGCAGATGTGGTTGGTGTTTTTTATTGGTGGACAGCCGGGAAATCGAACCGGCGTCCGGAAGCGGGCTTGCAAATCCAATCCCCACTGAAGCTAAGGGCATCATGGAGTTGGCACCTTCTTGTCATTGGCGCGCCCTGAGAGGCTGCTTTTCAAGCTACTGTGGAAGTACCGCCGCCGGTCCTCGACCGGCAGATCCTTTGGCCGATCTGCGCCGCTCGTGAAATCACAGCTCAACGGCCTGCAGTCATTGCTGCAACGCGGCATGATAAATCAATCGTGAAAGTGGAGATGCTCACCTTACAAAACGGTTGTGTTCAGGTACAGAACGGGCCTCACCCAATGGCAAAAGCAAAGGCTCTGTCACAAAATCGTGTTGGTGCTATGCTCATCGGACCACCCTATTGGCCGAAAATCATGCGCCGTCAAGTCTTTACCAGACTGTTGTCCTCGCTGCCTAAGCTCAGCCCGCACCAGCTGAAGAAACTCAATCAAGCGGTGGGAACGCTCAATCAGCGGCAGGAGTCGCGAGAGATATCCGCCAAGCGGCTGAACGCGCATCCGGCATGTCCGCATTGCGCGCACGCCACGTTCACGAAGTGGGGCAACACGGTGGGTGGCGCCCAGCGCTATCGCTGTGGCGGGTGCGCACGCACCTTTACCGCACTGACAGGCACCCCGCTCGCGCGTGTCCATGCCAAAACGCGGCTCCTGGACAACGCGGGACTGATGGCGCTCTGCCTGAGCGTGCGCAAAGCGGCCAAGCAGCTTGGAGTCCATCGCAACACCGCGTGGAGCTACCGGCATCACATGATGCCGCTTCTTGAGTCCCACCAGCCCCACAGTCTTGAAGGGGTGCTGGAAGCCGATGAAGTGTTCTTTCGGGAATCCTTCAAAGGCAAGAAATCGGGAATGCCGAGAGTGGCTTACAAGCGCGGCTCGCCGGCGACGAAACGAGGGGTCTCGACGGAGCAAAAGGCAGTCTTGACCGCGGTGGCCCGCGGTTCCAGAGCAAGTCTGATAGCGCCGTTGCCGTCGGTGCCTACGCGCAAGTCCGTGGCGGACGTGCTGCGCCCGGTGGTCAAGAAGGACGCTGTCCTTTGTTCGGACTCGTCCTCGGTGTATCCGAAGCTCAAGGACGACCTGGGCATACTCGTCAGGCAAATTCCCCGTGGCATGCATTCGCTTGGTCCCTATCACATCAACAACGTCAACGCGCTCCACAGCCGCATGAAACGCTGGTTGTACCCATTTCGCGGTGTTGCGACAAAATACCTGCCCGGCTACCTCGCGTGGTTTCAGTTCTTCGATATGCACCGGTCGGCTCACGCCTCGGAGGAATTCTTGCTCGACTCCTTCGGTGCATTAGAAACCAACACGATTTTGTGACAGAGCCAAAGCAAATGCACTCAGCTCCTGAGCAGGCCTCATGTTAGACGAAAGATGTGATGGCAGAGCTGGACTATGCAAGCAATACAAAAGCACTACATATGTGATATAATGCGAATTGCTGCGTACAGCGAAAGCGGATGATAGCTTTTGCGACTCCACTTCACGACAAGAAAGGAAACACCACGAAAACAGAGACGGTCAACTCGAAGCTAGGTCTTGGGTTCTGGAACAAAACCTTCGCAGTAATCCTGCTCTACGGCGGGCTTAGCACTCTTGGAGTCGTGGAACTCGACCATGCCACGGGGATTTTCCCGTTCCTGAGCCTATTCGACAATCAGGGGCTTGGCGTCATCATATTGGCCTTCGGTACCCTGGGCATGTATGTCGTGCGCGATCGGGTGCTAGACCCAGGGCAGTGGATTCCGGCGCGCCGGTTTGCCGTCGGCCTGGCCGGATCGCTCGCGGTTTGCTCGGCTGCTACCGAGAATGTGACTCTGGTCTTGGTCTGCCTGATGATCATGATCATGCATATTTTGCTAGCCGAACTAATTGAAGATTAGCCACATGGAAATGGACCCAAGGGCGGCGCTTGAGGCGCTCCGCGCCGTCAAGAGACGTGCTGCCGAGGTGCTGGGGCGCCAAACGCGGATCTCTGGCTGATTTAGGGCAAGGTATATGACACTTCCAGCTGGTCCGGCCGGTATCTCGGCAATTTGGCGGGGTCGGCCGGCGGCTGCGAGGTCCTGATGCGCTTCCCGGAAGCATTGGAGACCGGCAACGCAATACCAGTGGTTCCAGCGGACCGATTTCAAACTGGTGAGTTTCCATCGCTGCAGCTTATCGACGGCCGGCTCCACGAAGTCTGGCCGGGCGGCAAGCGGCGGCTTGTGTCGGGCAAGGCGATTGGAGTTGCTTAGGCAGGAGGCGCCAGCCTAAATTAACGAGTCTGGCTTTTTGGGATAATCGCCGCGGTAGCTCGGCAACACTACAAACGATATACACAAGCACTACAACATGGTATAATGCTTATCCCTTAAACCAAAAAAGGAGAAAAAGGGGATATGGGTATATTTGGTGATATGTGGGATAGCGTTTTTGGTCCCTCCGATGTATGTGGTTCGGAAAGCATGAGCAGTTCGGCAAGCGATGCGTTCATCGACACCGGCTGCTCTTTGTTCGAAACGAGTGACTCGGCGAGTGTCGGGTTCATGGACACGGACATCTCAATCGGTTCGACCGACGACTACTGGCACGGGGACGCGTTCGGCACGGCTCCGGACTGGTCTGCCGGGAACGACAGCTGGGAGTCGTCTACCGGCACCGATAGCTATAGCGGTGGAACCAGCTTTGACAGTTTCAGTGACTGGTGATGCGTCGGTAGCGTTGATAGTGGCGGAAGGCCGACTTAAGCGGTCCGCCTTGGCTGGCTAGATGAGCAGAACCGGCGCATGACGTTGGAAAGTGTTTAAGCCGCGCACGGGCGGAAGGGCTGCTTAGCCCCCGAACCCGTGCTGCGTGAGCGACACAGGGAGGCCCTCAGGGGCTACTTGGCTGGCGCAGAACTTGGCCTCGCCGATTGTGCGGGGCTTTTTTTCGTCTGGGGTTCCTGCGATACACTTGCAAGATGTGCCAACTTCAAGGCTAGAACTCGCCACTTTCAGATCAGGATCGGTAACGGACGCTAACTCCCGCAAAAAAAGGTAATCGTGCCGTCGGTCTGGCATTCCACGATTTCGATGAACCGATGATCCAGATCCCCTGCTTTACCGATAAGCGTGTCACACGCTTTCCAGATTTCACCCCACGTCAATGGGTGAGCAAACCTTCGGCGTAGCGGTTTCCCCCAGGTACCACCGTCATAGAAGAACTGACGGGCAGCAGGAAATGGAACAAGGTTGAAGTCATCCACCTGGTGACTAATCACGTCCCATACACTGTGCTTTATTTTGAGTTCACGGGCAACCACGTCGAGCCAGTCCCGTCGCTGTTCATCGAGGGACCCATCGCCCGGGGGCGAGCCGAATATTAGTTTAGGATTCATTTTCATTGCTAAGCCTCCAGTTCAAGATGATTATGGCGTTTTCATCGTATTGCCATGAAGTATAAGCTCGTGATTTATATGTCCGGCACGCGCGGGGAGCCGGTCATTCCCAAATTCGCCGAATTGCAGTCAGGAACCCCCGACGACCGGTCACATGGCACCTATCATCACGCTGCGCTTGTTGTTCGTGCGCCAAATGTGGTGGCGTCATAGCAGCTTTACGGCCAGTGCAACTTGGTCTCTGGTGGTGCCGGTCAGAGCATACGTGACCATGTGGGGCTACATTGATGCTTATGCTGGTAGTATTGCGTGAACACCACCACAGAATGGAAAAGAGAGATGCCGAACATTGCAGTCATGCTCAGACAAGAGATGATACGGCTTGCCCGTAGGGAAATCCGGAGCCAGACGCAGCGATTGCGCAAAGCGTCGGCCCAGTTCCGAAAAGACGTAGCTGGACTGAAGCGCAATAACGCGAAGCTCAAATCGGAAGTGGCCCGCCTTGAGCGCCGCGTGGGCAAGGATGCTGCGCCCGCGATTTCCGAAACTGATCTGGCAAAAGTACGCTTCGCTGCAAAGAGCGTCATCTCGCAGCGTAGGAGCCTGGGCATCTCTGCGGCAGATTATGGCAGGCTCATCGGTGTCACGGGCCATACCATCTACAAGTGGGAGCATGGCACTTCGCGCCCTCGCAGAGCGCAGTTGGCCGCCTTCGCGGCTATTCGGCGCCAATCCAAGGCTGAAGTCCTGGCCCGCCTGGAGCAGATGCGCGGTAAAGCGCGCAAGAGGCGAACGCCAAAGCGATAGCGGTTTCGCATGTCCTCGCCTGAAAAAGTCCCCAAGGCCTTGGCGGAGAGGTTCGCTGCCGTTACGACCCTGACCGATGCCTTCTCAGCAAAGCACCTCAACGAAGAATATCGGCTGTTAATCCAGCAGGTTGTCGGTGCCTTGGCTAGAAAGCGGCCCTCGCCGTTGTCAAAGGGCAAGGAGAATGTCTGGGCGGCTGCTGCCGTTCACGCCGTCGGACGGGTCAATTTTCTGGATGATGCGTCGCAAACGCCGCACTGCAGGCCGCCGGTCATATTTGAATATTTTGGAATTGCCCAAGGCACCGGTCAGAATAAGTCCAAGGAAATTCGAGAAATTCTTGCGATGGATCGCATGTCACCGGCATGGACTTTGCCAAGCCGGCTCGCCGACAACCCCTTGGTGTGGATGCTGCAGGTCAACGGTTTGGTGGTCGACATTCGCCGTGCGCCCATCGAATTGCAGCGGCTGGCATTCGAGAAGGGGCTGATTCCCTTTGTCCCCTCAGAGCAGAGCGAAGGATGAATGATTGGCTACTATACTGGGTACTGCGGAATTAAATTGCATGCGAAGCGGGAAATGACAGAATCGGGCGAATCCCCAAACCAATCGCCACTCGCGCAGTCAATAACGCGAGACGGAAAGACTGTAATGATTGATATATACGAAGACGGCGAAGGCGGCTGGCTTTTGGAGGTGGTCGATGAAAACGGAAACTCGACCGCGTGGGACGCCGCGTTTGCGACTGACCGAGAAGCGCTGGATGAGGCGCTGAAGACGATCGAGGAGGAAGGAATCGAATCGTTGATTGGTTCGCCAGCTGATGGGCCGCACGGGACGGAACTGGATCAACCCCTTTCCGATGCGGAGTTCGACGAACTCGACAATTCCCTTTCCCACGAGTCCATCGAGGAGACGTCGATGGATGTCTCCACGCTGGAAGGGTTCTTGACCGCCATCGCGATCGGTCCGCGCACGGTGCTGCCTTCGCAGTGGGTTCCTTGGGTATGGGACATGTACGAAGCAGAAGCCGAGGTGGAATTTGCAAGCGAGGAGCAGGCGGGCCGAATCATGTCGCTCGTCATGCGACACTACAACGCCGTGACTCGCGCATTCATGACCGACCCGGCATCGTTTGAACCAATCTTCCGGCGGGGTGACCATTGGGGCGCAGCTGAATGGTGCGAGGGTTTTCTGCTTGGAATCCAGTTCAACGACGAAGAATGGAGCCTGTTGGCCGTGGGACAACCGACATGGTTTACCCCGTTCCTGCGCCTGGGCACAGAGGATGGCGTCAAAATCACCGCAAAGGAAGGTGACGCCAAGAAGTGGATGGACGACGTCGAACCGTCACTGGTGAGAATTCATGCCTACTGGAACGAGCTGCGCGGCGGCGAGTCGCCGGGACCGATTGACGACGATGTCGATCTCGGTGGGCAGACGGGTTTCAGGCAGGTCGTTCGCGATGGCCCGAAAATCGGTCGCAACGACCCCTGTCCCTGCGGGAGCGGCAAGAAATTCAAGAAGTGCTGCGGGGCGGACGGGGCGCCACGGACGTTACATTGACAGAGTGACGTGACCAATCGGTTGGTCGCCGCCAATTTCGTGAGGTGGATTTTTTTCGCCCAACAGAGGGGGTCGCCCGCCTTTGAGGCGCGCACGGGTGGAAGCGTTTCGTGGCCTCCAAATCCGAGCAGCGTGAGCGACACCGGTAGCTTTTTCGCTATCTGGCCGCGGCAGAAATTGGCCTCGCCAGGTGTGTGGCGCTTTTTTTCGTCCGTGTTGTACACTTCAGAAACCATATCATCTTCCGTAACCACCCATGGACAAAACGCCACGTCGCTACCAGGTAACCTGCGAGATTGATGGCAAGACGCACAAGGGCACCTACTGGATCGCTGGGAAGATCTTGACCGTTTCCACGGGCTTAGGCGGCAAGAGCAGGCAGGTCGGCTCGACGCCGGCGGAACTCCTGGCCCAGGATCTGCTGCGGGAGCTGGCGAAGGAAGGAAAAGCGTAGATACGGCTAGGTCGTATCGCCTCGAGGATACGGGAGCATCAGGGCTGGCGGTTTCGATTATTTATAACGAGCACGGACAGGAGGCGATATGAAAGTCTTGAACGAGGTTATTAGCGCTGGCGTGGCGTCCGGTGCTGCACCCGGCTTGGTTGCTATGACCGGGAACGCCGCTGGCGCGACATGGAGTGGAGTGGCCGGCGAGCGCGCCCCCGGTCAGCCGATGACCGAAGACACGGTGTTTCGCATCTTTTCGATGACCAAGGCGATCGGCTCGACCGCGGCGATGATCCTGATCGACCGCGGCAAGCTGGACCCGAATGCGCCAGTCGACAGCATCCTTCCTGATTTTGCGAAAACCCAGGTTCTCGAAGGCTTCGACGGCGACACCCCGCGGCTGCGTGCGCCGAAGTCGCGCGCCACGATCCGGCAGCTTGCCACGCATACGTCGGGTCTCGTCTACGAATTCTGGAATCCAGACATCCCGCGCTGGATGGCGAAGACGGGACACCCGTCAATCCTATCCGGGCTAAAGTCCTCGCTGTTCTATCCAATGGTATTCGACCCGGGAACCCGCTGGGACTACGGTATCGGCATCGACTGGCTGTGCCAGGCGGTCGAGGCCATCGACGGGCGCCGCATCGACAAGTTCTGCCAGGAGGAGTTATTCGATCCCCTCGGCATGAGCAGCACCGCTTTCGAGTGCGAGGGTGCGCTCGCCAAGCGCCTGGCCTCGGTCAGCGCACGCGGCGAGGATGGCAAGTTCGCGCCGTTCGTGCTCGCGCCCCCGCCGCATCCCGAGTTCTATGGAATGGGTCACTCCCTATATTCTACGGCTGGCGACTACATGCGCTTTCTTCGCATGTTCCTAAACAAGGGCGCGCTCGACGGCAAACGGGTGCTGAGCGAGAAGGGCGTTGCGACCATGCTCGCGAACCACATTGGCAACCTTCGCATGGGCAAAATGACTACAGTGGTGCCGCCGGTTACGGCCGACGTTGATCTATTTCCCGGCACGCCGAAGACCCACAGCCTCGGTTTCCTGCGCGTAGAGCAAGACGTGCCGGGGATGCGCTCGGCCGGTTCGCAGGGCTGGGCCGGTGTGCTCAACACCCACTTCTGGTTCGACCCGACTAAGGATGTTGCCGGAGTGATCATGACGCAGACGCTGCCTTTCGTCGAGCCTCCGTTTCTCGCCGTGTACGAGAATTTCGAGCGCGCCGTCTACGCGGCGGCTTGAACTGCGGACGACCATGTGGGTGAGTGGGCACGCGGAGTATTCAGAGTGACGTTGAGGCGGATTGCGCGCCTGCAATCTGGGCGTGCGACTAAATTGCTATCTCGGGACGATCGGATTTCCAGCCACGCGGGGTAACAATTGTCGAGGCGGTGCGAGGGCAGCGCGGTGGCCGCCATTTGGAGTGCCTATCGGACTACCTATAAGTCGAGGGGAGGCGGGGTAGGCACCTCCCCCCCCAGCGAACGAGGGAAAACGCGCAATCGGCGGGCGAGAGGGGGCTCAAAATCGAAGGACGCAAAACAGTGGGCAGAAAGAAGCCCCGAGGAAATTTCCCTCGGGGCTGTTTTGCTGAATCAACCTATCTCGTTTGCCTATGGTATTTCAATTGAAGCAAGATTCTAGCGCCCACATGCCGGGCATCCGAGGTCCCCATCGTCCGCTCGCCGAAGCAGGTCATCGAGAAAGTTGAAGTACCCGTTCGCATAGTAGGGTGCATCGCACACGGGACCGGACTCCAGGAAATCTGCACGAATGCCTATACCCTTGGGTAGTCCTAACTCTCGGCGCAGGCGGTAGGCTCTCTCCACTGCTTGCTCGGCTGACGCGGCCGCGATAAATGCCCACGTCTTATCTTCCCCGCCTCTCTTGCCAGCCCGTCCCTTTATGCAAAAGAGTTGTTCGCGGAATCCCTTTGTGACTCTTGTTGTGCTTTCGTTTTTTTCTCTAGATTTCACAATATCCTCGCCTTTTCGGTCTTGCGACCTGCAGAAGCCCCGCCACCACGCGATGGCGGGGGAGCCCGTCGGCTCTAATGGGTATAGCGAGCACGCTCGAAGATCTGCCCGCCCCGCAGAATTATTTGTTGTTGACTGTCATCCGAGGTTCGTTGCCGGAAATCACGCCGCCTCGATAACCCGCATCGGCGTTGAAGACGACAATCGCTAAAGCCAATGCCACGTCGGCCATGAAAGAGCTGTGTAATCGTTCCGCGGTACGGTTGGGCGACTGGAGTAGGGAACGCGCAGCGCTTGGCCGGGAAGAGCGACCATGGCAGCCTAGTGGGCTTGGCAAGAGAGAGCCGTATGCGCTTTCGCGCGCTCATAGCTTTTCCCTTGGCACCGAGCGCCGGAGGCGCGAAAAGGTCTATCTGGTTGTGGGCGGGCCGTTCTGGCGTGTGCCGAGGCGCGCGCAGGCTGGGTGGAGCGAGGAATCGCTTATAGGACGGGGCTTTGCGATAGCTGTGCCGGGTGTGCTGGGTAAAAAGTGACAAATTACTAAGCGCGAAGAAGAAGGTATATAGGGAAAAGAGTTTAGCGAGATATACCCGGCACACCCAGCACACCCGGGGCAGGGCGCAGGCCCGGAACGTGTTGTCGAGCATATGCGCGGTGTCCCTGGAGGGTTGCGCTGCTGATCAAAGCAAAGCCCCGACCGTCAACCGCGACGGCGGGGGCCTGGCCAAGCGCCGTGCAACGCCTATTCAGGCTCGAAGAAGCGGTGGAGTGCAATATTACAGACGCGCACCTGACTCCCATATTCTCGCCGGCGCTCCTCCACCACCTGGACGATGTCGCGCAGCCGCGTCCAGAATCGTGGCGCCGCCATGCAGGTCAGGCCATTGGTTTCGCACCAGCTGCGGTAGTGCGAATAGACATCATCCTTCGGGGTCTCCGGGGTCTTCGTAGTGCCGATTTCACAGTCTTCATGCCAAGCGAGTACCGAATTTGTTTCGCTTTTCGCCTCACCGAGCACCTTTGCCATGGCTGCCGGCATCACCGGGTCGAACGCACCGCGATTCTGCAGACGGCAAAGACCTTCCAGGGCCCAATTCAGGACGCCCGCTAATTCCGTGTCGATGATGTGCTGGGCGAGAAGCGGGTCGCGGTCTTTTTCCTCGATTTGAACATCAAACGGCACGATATCCCACCGACGCCAAAATCCGATACTGTGGTCCGTCACGGCCGGCAGGTGGTTCCCCAGGACTAGCCACTTTCCGCGCACGTGGATGCTTACGGGGTCTTTGTACTTCTTCGAGATTTGGACCCGCTCGCCCGCTATAAGGGACTTAATGAGGGCTTCATTACAGCGGGTGCGCGGGATCTCGTCGGCATAGATCAGGCTCGCGCCGATAAGCACGGAAAGCTTGAAGCCTTCCAGGGCGTCAAGATTCACTGCAGCGATGCTGCCGTGGAGCGACTGGACGATGTTGACCAATACGCCCTTGCCGTTTGCGCCCTTTCCAAGCCAGATTTGTGCCCGCTGGTAGCGGGCGTCAGCCGTCAGGGTGTAGCCGATATATTCCTGCGTCCGGCCCCGGACGTCTATGTCTGGCAGGACCGATTCCAGGAAACGCTCGAACTGCAGCGGTTTCGCGCAGCCTGGCTGATAGTCGCAGGCGAGCACATGTCGCAGACCCAAGGCTTTGTCCGCCGGCTTGAAATCAATCTGTCCGTCGCCAATGTGGACATACCCGTTCCTGCAGGGAATGACGACTGCTGAAGTGGGCGTCGGTAGTGAAGATGCCCAGAGAATGGCCGCCTTGTGGGCTTTCCGGGCGTTTTCCGGGCCGGCATTATCGCGGTCGTGTTCGACAATCCAGCGGTAGGCGTGCCGCTCGCACGCTTCGTCACTGTCAGCGTTCCAATGGGTCCCGGTCCAGCGGTAGAGCATCTCACCGTCGGCCGCGATGTCGCCGGAATCCGCAAGCTCCATCGCGTAGGGGTGCGGGTCGAAGCGCCTATTCATGGTGCTTCTCCCCGGTAGCGGATCGGGGAGCGTCCCCGCTAGCCTTACTTCCCGTGAGCGCGGCATCCACCTCTTCTTGCCGCCAGTAGCGCCGCCTGCCGATGCGCATGGGGCAGGGAAGCAGGCCGGCAGCGACGTGATTGTCCAGGGTCTTTCGGGAAATGCGAAGCTGCGAGAGCAGATCTTCGGTCGTGAGCAAATGGGTCATTGACGTAGTCCCTTTTTTCTTGTTGTTGGGACTACGTATAGCTACCCGCGGTTATGCGCAGGTATCGGAGGGCAGAGAAGGGGATCTGAGGAGAGCGAAGGGGGCTATGGCAGAATCCGAACCTAGTGCCGCCGTGGGAGAAACATCAGTCGCAGCGGGAACTGCTGCAATGCGTTTTTTCCGCTTGTATTACATCGTAGTGCGGTATAGTCTTGCTTGTCCCATGTCTTCAGAACGAACCAAGGTGAACAAGCCCAAGCCAGAGCCCAAGCCAGAGCCCAAGCTAGGCCCGGTCTCATTCCGCGTGACCGCTAAATTCAGGGAGGCGCTACGGCGTGCTGCCGCGGCAGAGCAGCGCTCCCAGGCGAACGTCTTGCATGTGATTATTTTTGATTGGTGCAAGCGCCACGGCATTGAACTGCCCGGTTCTGTGGGCAAGGGTGCGAAGAAAAAAGCGAAGAAGTAACGTGTGCGCGCTAACTGGAATCACGTCCAATTATTGCCATTATTGACGCGTCATTTGTCCCTGCGGCGGCTCGAATCACTTTGCGGGGAGCAAACTAAGTGTACTCGACAAGGTTGTGCAGTGCATCCAAGGCGTTGCCTCCACAAACTCGCGGAATTGACGGTCCCAATATGACCACTTTGCTGTCCGCCAGGGTTGTTGCTGTGCTGGACCGCTGTTCGGCCAAAACGGACGTACACGGTCTGACAAAAAGCGAGTCAACACCGCCGTTTGCGGCGTCCCCTTCCGAACGTGATGAGATGAATGCAATTCAACAGCTATCTGTACATTAACGAAAGCCAACCGGCTAGAAAGAGTGGAAGCTAGCTGCGTTAAAATGCGGCACCCTCTAGTTGCGGCAACGACCCGATATTTTGAAATTGGCCGTAAGCATCAAAACGTAGAGGAGTCGTATTCGGCTAAAATAGATCTAGCTTAGTCTGCCCGCAGGAATCTACCCTTCAAACAACATGAGCTTGCGAAAGCAACAGCAGCCAATCGCCGCCTCACGCGAGCTTGCTGTCGACCTGAGCGCGGTCATCGTCTGCGTGACGGGCGATCAGCCCCAGGTCCTGGCCCTCCGGCCCGAAGCCGGCGCGCCAGATGCCCTGCCTTCCGGCCCGCTCGAATCGCGCCACCACACGCTGGAAGCGGGTCTGCGTTCGTGGGTGGAAAGTCAGACGCATCAGTCCCTGGGCCACGTCGAGCAGCTCTACACGTTCGGCGACCGCAACCGCATGGTGACCGGCTCCAATCGCCGCGTGCGCATGCTCTCGATCGGATATCTCGCATTGGTCCGCGAAGCGCGTCCCGAAAGCAGCAGCAATACGGTCTGGCGCAACTGGTACCAGTACTTTCCGTGGGAAGACTGGCGCAGGGGCAAACCGGCAATTCTTGCGCGCATCGAACGGCAGCTCAAGGGTTGGGTCGCCGACGCGACGACGGCCGGCGACAGGCACGCGCGCGAAGAGCGGGTACGCGCAAGCTTCGGACTGGGCAAGTTCGCCTGGAGCGACGAGCGGGTTCTCGAGCGCTACGAACTTCTGTACGAAATCGGACTGATCCCGGAAACGCACCGCGACCGCGCTCACGCGTGGTGCCCAGCCGGCGACGTCGTCAAGGAAGGCGCGTCGATGATCGCGGATCACCGGCGCGTTCTCGCCACCGCGATCGCCCGCCTGCGCGGCAAGATCAAGTATCGCCCGGTGGTGTTCGAATTGATGCCGCCGACGTTCACTTTCCTCCACCTCCAGCGGGCGGTCGAGGCGCTTGCGGGTTTGCTCATGCACAAGTCGAATTTCCGCAGAATCGTCGAAAGCCAGGGTTTGGTCGAGGAGACCGGCAAGTTGTCGGCGAGCGCCGCCGGCCGCCCGGCGCGCCTGCTGCGATACCGGCGCGACGTACTGCTCGAGCGCCCCGCCCCCGGCGTACGCCTGCCGATAGCGCCGCGCGGGAAATAGGCGGGATCGCGGCAGCCGGCGCGAGTGGCCGCCACATTTATTCTCACTTTAAGTATTAATCTGTTATACTTTTTATGCGAGCCGGCAGTTGGCCGGCTTTTTTTGCATCCAATAATACTGACATTGAGTATAAGGAGACGCTGATGGCGATGGCCGAGCGAATCGACGAGGCTTTCATCCTGGTGGAACCCGCGGTAGCGGCAAGGACCGCGCAGGTCTATGCACGCATCCGCGCGGTCATACCGACGTTCAAGTGGCCGCAGTTTGCGCCGGACATCGACGCGATCCTGCGCCTGAAGCGCGAGCGCAATGCCGTAATCCTTGCCCATAATTACCAGACGCCCGAGATATATCACGGCGTGGCGGACATTGTCGGGGACTCGCTCGCCCTCGCGCGCGAGGCGGCGCGCACCGATGCCGACGTCATTGTGATGTGCGGCGTGTATTTCATGGCCGAGACCGCGAAGCTGCTCAATCCAGGCAAGCTGGTCCTGATCCCCGACCCGGACGCTGGCTGCTCTCTTGCCGAATCGATCACCGGCGCCGATGTGCGCATGCTGCGGCAACGCCATCCCGGCGTGCCGGTCGTCGCCTACGTCAATACCAGCGCCGAGGTAAAGGCGGAGAGCGACATTTGCTGCACCTCCGGCAATGCGGTGCGGGTGGTCGAAAGCCTCAAGTCGCATAAGGTCATTTTCCTGCCGGACGAATATCTCGCAGCCAACGTCGCCGCGCAAACCGGCGTGGAGATCATTCCCTGGCGCGGACGTTGCGAGGTGCATGTGCAATTCACCGCGAAAAACGTGAGCGATCTGCGCGAAAGCTTCCCCGGCGTGGCGGTGCTGGTTCACCCGGAATGCGCGCCGGAGGTCGTCGCGGCCGCCGATTTCGCTGGGTCCACGGCTGGCATGACCGACTACGTCGCGGCGAAGCGCCCGCCACGGGTAGCGCTGGTGACTGAATGTTCGATGGGCGACAACATCGCCGCCCAATATCCGGAGACAGAGGTCGTTCGACCCTGCCGGCTTTGCCCGCACATGAACCGGATCACTCTGCCCAAAATCCGCCATGCGCTGGAGACGCTTAGGCACGAAGTGCTGGTCGATCCAGCCAATACAGAACGCGCCCGCGCTAGCATCGAGCGCATGCTCGCGTTGCGCTGAGCCCGCCATGAGCATGGTTAGACAGCATTCGGATCGGGTGATCGTCATCGGCGGCGGGATTGCGGGTCTGGCGACGGCGCTGGGCCTTGCGCCGCTGCCGACGACCCTGATCGCCAAGGCCCCGCTCGGCACGGAAGCCTCGACCCCGTGGGCGCAGGGCGGCATCGCCGCGGCAATGGGCGCGGACGACACCCCCGCGCTGCATGCTGCCGACACCCTGGCAGCCGGGGCGGGACTGTGCGACCCCGCGGTTGCCCGGCGCGTCGCCGACGCGGCGGCGGGCTGCATCGCCGATTTGGCCGCCTGGGGCATGGCGTTCGATCGCGCCGCCTCGGGCGAGTTGGCGCTGGGTCTGGAGGCGGCGCATTCGCGGAGGCGGATTGTCCATGCTGGTGGCGACAGCACTGGCCGCCGCGCGATCGAGGCGCTCGCACGCGCTGCGCGCGCCTCACCTTCGATCGAAATTCTCGAGGACGCGCGCATCACCGACCTGGTGCTCGATGACAACGCGGTCGCCGGCGTAATGGCCGAGCGCAAGGGACAAGTGACCTACTTGCCGGCGCGCGCGGTCGTCCTCGCCACCGGCGGTATCGGCGGACTCTACGCGCACACCACCAACCCGCTCGGTTCCACCGGCAGTGGCATCGCCCTGGCCGCGCGTGCCGGCGCAATCCTGCGCGACATGGAGTTCGTTCAGTTTCATCCCACCGCGATTGCCGTCGGCAACGATCCCATGCCCCTGGCGAGCGAGGCGATCCGCGGGGAAGGTGCGGTTCTGATCAACGCCCGGGGCGAGCGCTTCATGGAGGCAATCCCGGGCAAGGAGCTCGCCCCGCGCGACGTCGTCGCCCGCGCAATCTGGCGTGAATCGGCTGCGGGTAACGAGGTCTATCTCGATGCGCGCGCCATCGGCAAGGATTTTCCCGTGCGGTTTCCGACGGTTACGGCACTCTGTCGCCGCGTGGGGCTGGATCCGGCAAGCGAGGCGATTCCGGTCCGGCCCGCCGCGCATTACCATATGGGTGGCATCGCCGTGGATCGATCCGGCCGCAGTTCCGTTGCGGGTCTGTGGGCTTGCGGCGAAGTCGCCGCAACCGGTTTGCATGGCGCGAACCGGCTCGCGAGCAATTCCCTGATCGAAGCCCTGGCCTACGCGCGCTGGATCGCGCAGGACATCGCCGGCCAGGAAGCGGCGAAGGCCGGAACAACGGTGCCCTCGGCCGCAGCGACCGGCCTCGACATCGACGCCGCAAGCCGCGCCAGCATCCGCCGCCTGATGAGTGAATCGGTCGGCGTGATCCGCGACCATGCCGGTCTCGCGGCCGCCGTCTTCGAACTCGAAACGCTCGCGTTTGCTGCGCCGCGGTCTTCGATAGGCACCGATCTCGCCCTGGTCGGCTTTCTCGTCGCCAGCGCCGCACGCGAACGAAGCGAAAGCCGGGGAGGACACTTCCGCCGCGATTACCCTGCGCCCTGCGCGCGCCACGCGCATTCGCTCAGTTTTTCTCTCGCCGATGCGCGAACGCGTGCCGCGGAAATTCAATCGAACCATTTCCCCGTAAGGAGCGCATGATGACGTTGCCCGAGCCCCTCCCCGCAATCATGGTGGAACCGCTGGTGCGCGCGGCATTGCTGGAAGATCTTGGACGTGCGGGCGACATCACTACCGCTGCGACCATCCCGGCGTCCATCCTGATGGACGGCGTCATCGCCGCGCGCGAAAGCGGCGTGCTTGCGGGCACCGATGCCGGCGCGCTGGCGTTCCGCCTGCTCGACCCCGGGATTTCGGTGGCGATCGAAAAACCCGACGGCAGCCGCGTCAGCCGCGGTGATATCGTCATGCGCCTGCAGGGACCGGCACGCGCCGTTCTGTCGGCCGAGCGGGTCGCGCTCAACCTGCTGTGCCATCTCTCCGGCGTAGCGACGGCGACCGCGGCTCTCGTTGAAGCGGTGCGCCCCTTTCCCGCGCGCATCGTCTGCACCCGCAAGACCACCCCTGGCCTGCGCATGCTGGAAAAATATGCGGTGCGCGCCGGCGGCGGATCGAATCATCGCTTCGGCCTCGATGATGCAGTGCTGATCAAGGATAACCATGTCGCGCTGGCGGGCGGAATCCGCACTGCCATCGCGCGCAGTCGTCAGGCCGTCGGCCCATTCGTAAAGATCGAGGTGGAGGTCGACACCCTCGTGCAACTCGCCGAGGCGCTGGAAACCGGCGTCGATGCCGTGCTGCTCGACAACATGACGCCGGAACAAATGCGCGAGGCGGTGCGCATGGTCGACGGCCGCGCGCTGGTCGAGGCTTCAGGCCGGATCCGGCTCGAAACCGTCAACGCGGTCGCCGCAAGCGGCGTCGATCTGATATCGGCTGGCTGGATCACCCATAGCGCGCCTGCGCTCGACCTGGGGCTCGATGTCAAGTCCTCTGCTCCGTTTTCATAACGAGGATTTTTCAAATAACTGCGCCGGCTTCCTCGGCCTTGAAGTCTTGAAGTCCGATATTCTTATAGCCACCGAAATGAGCGTAGCCAAGTAAAGACTGGCTAGTCACCAATATATACAGACGGGAGACCTCTCCGGCGGTGGATGCGAGGGTCTCGTGATGTCCATCGTCTTCGGCCACAGTCGAATGATCTCCTTGCGGAGATCGCGAACCGCCCGTACCGTGAACGCCTTCTTGAAATTCGGAAGCGACTTCGATATGTGGTCCGAGTCTAAGTAGAAAGCGTCGGCAATCTTCTCGATGAACGCGAGATTTTTCCCGTGCACGGTGAGAGGAAACTTTGCCATCGAGAATCGTCCCTCTGGTGACTTGTGCGAGCCCGATCGGATTCTGTTCGCACGTATAGGCCGTCCATAAGTTCGCTTATAGTAGCGCGCATGGTCGTTATAGTTCGGGGGCGTGAATACGCGTTTTCCGGGAATGGACACTCGCGCGCACAGTGCGGAATAGCGGGGTCAGCAAAGCACGAAAGGCCGCTTTGGTCGAGAAGTGCGCATTCAAGAAATTCGCGCGGGGGTCCGCACGTTGGCCGAAGCCGCCGCTGGCACTTCTATCCGCCAATGTCGGCAACGCTATCGATACCTGACGTTGATCCAAATACTGTTCGAGAGCATGCTCGCGATACCGGCGTGCAGCATCTGCCCCCGCCAGTTCTTCCACGTCGAGATGAATTCGACGATCGCGCTCGCAGCAAACGTCGTCAGTAGATAGCTATTTCCTGCTTATCTGATCTAATCGAGCAGTCGACTACGCACACAGAGATTAGTTCGCGCTTCTCATCTGGGCGCATTTCTAAGAGTTTGGCTTCTAGGTCAGCTACGCTGGTCGGTTTATCGCCCTTCGGTGGAGCGCGCATGCCGTCTCCACCGAACCAAAAGACCAGAAAAACACCGCGCCCTTTGGATTCGGGGTCCCTCGTGTAGAACTCTATGAGTTGATCAGGTATTGCTTCCCAAAGATCCGGATGGGAGTCTCGCTTGATTTCAATCGGGATCGCCATGGAAAGGTTCGGAGTCGCATAAGACACGCGAATATCTGCTCGCTTGTCGTCGGCATAGTGCCCTTCCGGTTGTGCTTCAACACCGAGCTTTCGTAAGCGATCCCTAAGCCGAGCGAGCAACGTATCGCGACATGCGTCCTCGGGCCTAGGGTTTGATGGGCGTGCATATCGATCAACATTCCAGAATTGCTTGTATTGATCGGTATTTCCATGCCGGATGTCCAACGCCAAATCGCGCAAGTGACCACTGACGAGTGCTGCAAGGTCCGCTGCATTCGCTGGTGCACCGTTTTCCAAAGTCTGGCATGCCTCAGAAACTGTGGGGTGCCGGAACGTTGCCTCCCGGTACGAGACGCGCTGAGCATGTTGAGCGTGGCGAAGAGTGCTGTGCCACGTTGCCAAGGAACCTTCAGAAAGGAGGTCCTTGATTTCCTCGTCCGCAGCCGCGCTTGGGGTTCCGGCAAGCCGGCTTATCAACGACTGGACGAATTCCGCCGTGTGCATCGCGGGAGAAACCCAATGAGCTCCCCGAGGTAGCTCGGGGGAGCAAATAGGAGCGAATATGCGAATGAGGTAGGCCAAGCTACTTTCCTGCACTCCCTCTCGAATGACCCATCGGTCCAATCTGTCGCTGAAGAAGGCGGCAAGATCCTTAATTCGAGCACGGCGTTTTCCGACGAAAGTGCTAAGAGTTGCGTCATAATCACGAGGTGCCAACACCAGCCCAGCGGCAAGCAAATATAGCCGCTGCGTCGAATCTAGCCTCGGTAGAGCCAGCCTCTCGTCAATGATTGCCTTCAGGTCTTCGTCATTGATATTGCGGA
>Ga0307377_10000844_pt1 | contig 40663 bp, 58 predicted proteins | sample TR3MG_FD_202535 | JGI IMG/M metagenome (GOLD analysis project Ga0307377, IMG submission 202535) | Soil microbial communities from Risofladan, Vaasa, Finland - TR-3 | ecosystem: Environmental > Terrestrial > Soil > Coastal area > Acid sulfate soil | place: Finland: Risofladan, Vaasa | collected...
CCCCGGCGACGCCGCAACTAAACTGGTAAAGCGCGTCATTTGCTGCTCCGCGCCCACGACCGCGACGCCCACGACCTCGACGCCCACGACCCTGACGCCCACGACAGCGACACCCACGACCACGACGCCCACGACCTCGACGACCACGACCTCGACACCCACGACCACGACGCCCATGACATCGACACCCACGACCACGACGCCCATGACCCCGACACCCACGACCCCGACGCCCACGACGGCGCAACTAAAACGGTAAAGCGCGTCATTTGCTGCTCCGCGCCCACGACCTCGACACCCACGACCACGACGCCCACGACCACGACACCCACGACCTCGACGCCCAGGCCCGCGCCCACGGCCGCGACGCCCAGGCCCGCGACACCCACGACCACGACGCCCACGACCCTGACGCCCACGACAGCGACACCCACGACCACGACGCCCACGACATCGACGCCCACGACCCCGACGCCCATGACCCCGACGCCCATGACCCCGACGCCCACGACCGCGACCCCAACGCCCACGACCGCGACGACCACCCCGGCGACGCCGCAACTAAAGTGGTAAAGCGCGTCATTTGCTGCTCCGCGCCCACGACCGCGACGCCCACGACCCCGACGCCCACGACCCTGACGCCCACGACCGCGACACCCACGACCACGACGCCCACGACGGCGCAACTAAAACGGTAAAGCGCGTCATTTGCTGCTCCGCGCCCACGACCTCGGCCGCAACGTTTTTATTTAAGCACGGGAACAGGGTGCCGCCATGAAAAAACTTCTACACACGCAGATGTGTTAACCCTATTTTCCCCCTCTATTGGCTCCGCTTTTACAACTTTGCCAGTTCGAAACATTGCACCGAACTCTCCGGAAGCCTCGACAGATATACAGGGGTTTAGATGCAGCCAAACATTACCACTGCACTCGGATATCCGCACGATGCGGCCAATGGAGTGTGAAGTGACAGTGCGGCAAAACACACTCTCCCCAACAACGAATGTAGAATTTTCGGCGGCGCCAACGGCGCTCGCGATATCGGATTTATTAACACTCATGATTCATGACTCCTTGGTTGGATAGTTAACCCAACTGCCCCACGGCGGTTGAGTGGGCGATACCCAGATAATTCCCGGCTGTGGTGGCCCATACTCGCCACAACCATCGGTGATGTAGAGCGCGATATCCGGCGCGCGCCGCGCAATCTCGGCCAGTGCCGGCCGGAAATCCGTACCTCCTCCGCCCTTGGCGGCGTACACCAAACTGGCGGCGCACTGCACGTCCTCCACAACAGACTGCACGGCGGCATCGGCGTAAATCACATCCAGGCGCGCAAGGCCGGTGACACCCAGCGCCAGCGAGATCGCGATGCGCACATCGGAGTCTCGCATCGAGCCGGACGTATCCACTGCAATCACGACGTAACCGTCTGGCCGCTCAACCGGCCCTGGCAGCAGCGCACAGCGCCGCGACGGCGGAGCCCACGTCTCGTTGTCGTAATCCAAGGCCAGTGCGACAACCTGCGATACCACATCTGCCAGGGTTGCGACCGGCTTAGGCTCGGCCAGCGTGCGCGCCAGGGCGGCGGGCAGTGTACCCCACCGGCTCTGCGCACGCATCTGGCGCCAGCGCTGCGTCGCTTCCGAGAACGCCTGTGCCGGTGTCCGCCCTGGCTGCGGCGGCGCATCCTCGACAACGCCCCACTGCGGCGCAGAGCCCCCAGGCGGCAGCAGATCATATATCTGCTCTGCGTTCATCACAGCCCACTTCGGCGGGCACACCAGGGCGCCGTCAGGTAGTACGTAGCCTGCGTCTGCGACGTATGGGTTGACCTCGTAATCGCACGCGATGTTCCATCGTCTCATCTCTCGCGTGCCGCGCCGAAGGTGATGGCCGAGCAAAACATGCAATATCTCGTGGACCCACACGCCCGCGCGCTCCGCGTCGCTCCATGCGGCCACCGCGACAGGATCGTACGCGATACGGCTACCGTCCGTTCCGCAGGTTCCGAGATCGGCCGCGACGACCAATTCTAGGCTAAGGAGCGCGCGACCGAGATAGGGCGAGTACAGCAAAATATCGTTACGCGCACGCGTCCACAACGGATGATCGCCAGTCATCACAGTAGCTCACGATGATCGACTGCCCACCGCTGGAACTCGACTGTCTGTTTCAAGGCAGGCCAAACATCCGCTGCGCCGCTTACCAAGGCGATTTCCCATCCACCACCAAGCGCGGATGCGAGAGCCAGAACACGGCCCACCTGCTGCTGGACAGCGCGGGCAGCAATTACGGTGATCGCGTGGAGCAAATCCGGCTTTCCAGCGTATTTTTTGGCGGTTTTTTCTGGCGCGGCCAAAATATCAGTCAGCGACGGCAGTTTTGCGGCACTAGCTGCATACGCGGACAGATCGCTAGCTGCTGCTTCGCCAATCCAGCCGGCTAACAGCGAGATATCGGAGACGCCACGCTGCATCAGCCGCCCGGCCTGAGCTAGAGAGCGAGGGGTGCAATAAGCTGCCATCGGCGCGTCGGGCACCGTAGCTGCATAGCAGTCCGGCCTAAATCCGGGGTAAGCGGCGACGGCAGGATGAATATCTGGTTGCACAAGCGCCCACTGGCGCCACGCATTGGGGTCAGCGGCAACCTCGCACATCTGCACGCGGCCGACGAGAGCCGCCAGCAGCGGGCGCACGCCAGAACGATCCGTCACGCGATTCGTCGCAAGCACGATCAGCACGTCGTCACGCAGTGCCGCGTCGCCCAGGCGGCGTGCCCACACAAGCTGCATCAGCGCCGCCTGGACAGGCGCTGGGGCCTGGCCTACGTCGTCCAGGAGCAGCACGGCAGGCCTGTCAGACGGCTCGGTCAGGCGCCTCAGCGTCCCGAGAGGCAGCCAGTGTGCAGCGCCGTCGATCACCGCAGGCAGACCGCGATAATCGACGGATTGTGCGATCACAGGGTGATCCACGACTAGATCGTAGCCGTGATCAGCGGCCCACGATTCGGTCATTGCAGTTTTGCCGATGCCGGGCGCCCCTATCAGGCACACAGGATTCGAGGAAGACAGGCAGTCTAAAGCGGCTGTGATTGATACAGTCATGGTGCTCTCCAAAATTCGGCGCGGCTCTCGGCAGCGCGTTCAGATTCGAGATCGCACGCCTCGGCACAAAAAACGTCAAGACGCGGATGCAGATGGCTCACAATTAAGTGCGTGCCGGCCGGCATTTCGTCATCTTCGTCGGGCCAGCACTCGATGCGATACGGCCCCGGCCAATTGTAGCAGTAGCGATTACCTACATAGACCTGAGCGAGCGCGAAAAGGGCTTCCCGCTCCGCATCCTCCCAATAGTCGGACTGGACCCAGGTTTCGATAGCTGTCCACCGTTCTTCGCGTGCGAAGTGGATTTTACGCTGTAACTGCAAGCGCATCGGCGTTCTCCTGGCGCAGGCGCGAGATTTCAGCGCGGCAGCGCAATTGATCGATCGGTTTCATGCCAGCATATAGCCGGTTGAGCATCATGAGCCGCTCTTGAGATAGGTGCGGTTTCAGCGAGGCTTGGGCCAGCGCCACGGGCAGACTGCGCAGCGGCATCTTGGCAGGGAGGTTCCAATCGCTCATTTCTGGCTCCCTTTGGCTTTTTCGGCGGCGAGTTGCCGCAGAATCAGCATCCAATATTCGGCTGCATGGTTTAGAGGCAGAGTCATTTCGCACCTGCCCATTCGCGCTCCACATCGACGCCATATTCACGTTCCAGTTGTGCCTCGATCAGGTCCGACCAGTGGATATCCAGATCGTCAGGATACACGCTGGAGTAGTAATCTTCGGCCGCGTCAAGCTGGCTGTCATGCTCGCCAGCCTTGCCGCCACCAGCCCAGCAGGGCCAGCACATCAGACCATGATGCGGTTTGGCCTTTGCGCCGCAGATCACGCAATGAGACTGCGCGCGGCAGTGTGGATAGTCTTGGCGGCGGCGGTTCGGGTGGTTGGTCATTTCGCCACCCGCGCGCGCTTCGCCTTCTTTGCGGCTTCGTAATCGGCTGCGTCGCGTGCCCATTGGGCAATTCCCCGCTGGCGGTAGAGATCGTGCTGCATGGCTTCAAGGTCCGGGTGGGCGTCCCAAGCGGCCTGCCAGCTTTTGGCGGACTCGGGATCGATCTTTTCAAGAGACTGCATCTTGGCGTGCAAATCATCAATCTTGCGGTCGATTTTGGCGATTTCTTGAACCGGCGTCATTTCTCAGCTCCTGCCATATTACCAATAGCGATTGCTGCCATGCGTTCGATGTAGTCCAAGCAAGCGTACGTCTCCGTAGCCTTCCTGGTAGCGGGGTACTCCCTTTCGATATGCTCCCTATAGTCTTCCGTAGTCATGGTACGGCACCCAGCGCGCACTAGTATGGCTGCGGACCCTTGAAGGGAGAATGCCAAGAAAGCATAAGGGTCCGTTACCCTGTTACACGTACCTACGTAGGCGTGAAGGGTGAAACCACCACACGTCGCACCCGCAAGGTCCGCACCCGCAAGGTTCGCACCCCGAAGGTCCGCATCCCCAAGGTTCGCACGCGCAAGGTTCGCACCCGCAAGGTCCGCACCCCGAAGGTCCGCACGCGCAAGGTCCGCACCCGCAAGGTTCGCACCCCGAAGGTCCGCATCCCGAAGGTTCGCACCCGCAAGGCCCGCATCCCCAAGGTTCGCACGCGCAAGGTACGCACCCGCAAGGTCCGCACCCCGAAGGTCCGCACGCGCAAGGTCCGCACCCGCAAGGTCCGCACCCGCAAGGTTCGCACCCCGAAGGTCCGCATCCCAAAGGCTTTCCGCCTCCAATGCCACTAGTACCTTTGTGGGGTCCCAGCGTGAAACTATCTTGATTGTCATAGTAGGTTGCTCCTCATTGGTCATTTCAGTATCTCCGCCAATTCGAGCGCGCGCACTAGGCGACGAGCCCAGTCCGCAGCCTCAGCGTTTTTGCCGCACAACTTATACGCAATCGCTTTTGCGAGGCAGCGAGCAGTTTCGGACCTATCGATCATGTCAGCGACTCCTAGAGCAGGTTAAAAGCCGAACGGGTTTGGCGCGGATAGGCATTCAGCCGGCGCGTAATCTGTTCCGCGCGGTCAGAACTGGCGACCTCGCCGACGCTGTGATGTTGCACGCAATTTGTGGAGTACACGATGATATCATACCCTGTCTCCGTGCGCGCCGCGTAGGCACACGGGCCTTCCCAAAGCGGGAGATCAAGTGGCTTGGTCATGCTAGCGACTCCTGTTTGACGCGCACACTGTGAGCCTGAGTAACGTCACCGTCAATCGCAAACACCTGATTTGGTTACTATCAGGTAAAGATGACGCCGCGTCACGGAATACACTAATCCTATCAACGGTCACAAGTTAATAACGCCTGCCTCTCTCTGTCTGCGATAGGCTCTCGATCATCCTTGCCTAGGACACTTGAGGTCACGCTTGCTGTGCCGGCGCCGCGCGGCCTCTTTTTTCGGTTGTCCGAGAAAACCTAGGCTTTCCGTGCGTTTCGCCCGTAGCTGCACCAAGATCACCTATAAGGCTATATACCTCCTCACTCCTCACTCTCTCCTCCGGCCTTGGGCCGGCTGAACGATGGCAGCGGGGAAGCTCGTTCAGCCTCGTCCTGCTAGGCTGCCTCGTCACAGGAGAGACAGATTGTTGCGCCATCCCATTCACCTTCACTCCCACATCAAAACTGACAGTTTGTCAGTTCTGTATGATTGGACGGGACTGCGCGCCTCTCTCGTGCTGTGGATTGGGTTGGGTTGGTCGCTGTGTGGTGCTGGCTGGCTGGTTGGTTGGATGGTTGGATGGTTGGATTGCTGACAATCTGTCACTGACAATCTGTCAGTCATGCGCAATGAGGCGCCGCGCAACCCGGAAAAGACCGGGGGTAGGCCGGGGCGGTGCCCGAGATCGACCGCGCCACGAATAAGTATACTCCCCTCTCTATTTCGCGACGCACGAAACAGTTGCGTGACGTTACCGGTTGTGTCATTATGGCGGAAAGCTTGGAGGATTGACGAGATGGCCGACCATGGGCCGCCGCTGTGCAAGGTCTGCGGGCACCGGCATAGGTGGGAAGACGAGCATGTGTGGGGACGGGCGCCTGTGAGCACGTTCATGCAGCGCTCTGCGGAGCGTAAAGTGAAGATTGTGCAGTCGGTTGGCCGGAAGAAGCGGGATGTCGAGGCGATCATTCTGCGGGAAGAGAGGCGGCTGGAGAAAGCACGGGCACGGACGGCGCGCTGGCGGGCGCGGCACAAGGGGAAATAGGGGGTCTGGGTGTTTGTGGGGCAGCGGTACTGGTGCTCGGTTTGCGAGATCAATCATGGTCTTGATGAGGTTTGCCGGGCGTCGAAGCCGCTGCGTCCGCGGCCGGTGGCGTGTTCGGATAATTCCGGGAATATCGTGAACATCCGGGTATGGAAGGACGACGCGGCCGAGGAAAAGCGGCTTGCGGCGAAGGGACGAATCGTCCCACGTTAGGACCGATTGGGACGTTGCGGGGCCGGGACAGCATGTCAGAAGCGAAAAGGGTGCGGACAAAGCCGGGCTATAAGCTCAAGAATGGCGAGACTCCGCTCATAAACCTGGACCCCGAGAGGAAATACGGTCCGGCGATGTCGCGGCTCACCGATGCGCGCAAGCGGTTCGTACTGGCCTATGTGATGAAGGGCGGCCGGAATACCTCGGAATGCGCGCGCTGGGCCGGGTACAAGGACAGCAAAGAGATCAAGAAGACCGCCTATGGTCTGACGCACGATCCTTTCGTGCTGGAAGCCATCCGGGAAGAGGCGGACATTTTCTTTCGCGGGAGCGTGCTGCGGGCCGGTCATAAGCTGGACGAGCTTCTGGACAGCGATCAACCCAGGATTGCACTGGAGGCCGCCAAGGAACTGCTGAACCGGGGCGGCATGATCGTGGCGACCCAGCACAATGTGACCGTCGAGCACATAGAGACGCGCTCGACCGAGGAGCTTCTGGAGATCGTACGCAAGTTCCAGGCGGATTCGCCGTTGCTGGCGGCTCCTGTGCCGAAACCACGGCAACTCGCCATCGATGCCGAGTTTACGGTTGTCGAACCGGACGTAGCCCAAGTACGCGAAAACGAACATTCTCAAATGTCAGCGGACGGTGACAGCGAGAAGGGCGAGAACGTATGACAAAGACAAAACTCTCCCACGAGGACGCTCTCGAAGCCGCCAAGGCCGTTGCCGAGATCGAGCGCCGCAAGCGCGAGAAGGCGCTGGAGTTCTATAGACCTTACCCAAAGCAAATAGAATTTCACAAACTCGGCGCGACGCGACATGAAATTGCTCTCGTCGCAGCGAATCGTGCTGGGAAATCATATTCGGCATCGGCTGAAGTCGCGATGCACCTTTCTGGACTTTATCCTGATTGGTGGTGTGGAAAACGCTTCGAGAAAGCCACGCGCGGCTGGGCAGCCGGCGCTACGGGAACCGCCGTACGCGATATTGCCCAGCGCGCGCTGTTCGGAACGCCCGCCGTCGTGCAGGATCGCGGCACCGGCATGGTTCCCAAATCCTGCGTCAACTGGGACAAGGGCGTCACGCTGGCCCATGGCTATGCCGGGCTCTACGATACCGTGCAGGTCAAGCACAAATCCGGCGGCATCAGCACTGTCCGCTTCATGACCTATGAGCAGGGCCGGGAAAAGTGGCAAGGCGAAACGCTAGATTGGTGCTGGTGCGATGAGGAGCCACCCTTCGAACTCTACATCGAAGGGTTGACTCGCCTTGCCACCACGTCGGGCCTGATGCTCTGTACCTTCACGCCGCTGGCCGGGCGTACCGCTGTCGTCAATCGATTCCTGTCCGAACCTTCGCCGGATCGTGGCTGGGTCGGAATGACGCTGGACGACGCCGAGCATATCTCGCCATCCGAGCGCGAACGCATCGTCGCCAGCTACCCGGCCTATCTGCGCGCCGCCAAAGCCCGTGGCGAACCCGCCATGGGTATTGGCCGTGTCTTCGAAACCGACGAAGATGTCATCACGGAAAAATCCATCTCGCCCGTGCCGCCGGAATGGCGCAAGCTCTGGGCCATCGACATCGGCGTCGAACATCCCTTCGCCGCTGTGCTTCTGGCCTGGGACGCGGATTCGGACTGCATCCATGTCCTGCAAGCCTTCAAGATGCGCGAGTCCCGCCCCATCGATCATGCCAGCGCCATGAAACCCTGGGGCCGGGACATTCCCGTAGCATGGCCCCATGACGGCCATATCCGCGAGCGCGGCTCCGTGCAGCCCGTGATGCGTCTCTACAAGGACGCGGGGCTGCGCATCCTGCCATCGCACGCTGCCTTCCCCGATGGCTCTATCTCGACAGAGGCGGGCATCCTCGCCATGGATGACCGCATGAAGTCCAATCGCTTCAAGGTCGCCTCGCATCTGGGAGAATGGCTGGAAGAGTACCGGCATTATCATAGGCGGCCGAAATCCGACGGCAGTTCCGAGATCGTCAAGGAACACGATGACTTGATGAGCGCCACCAGAATCGGTGTCATGGCGATCAGATATGCCCGTTCCGTGGATGCTGGCATGACGGCACGTGAGGGCCGCAGTACGGGCATGGCGAAAGATGTAGACTTCGACGTACTCAACGTCAGCGAGGGGTAACATGTCCGAGACATACTGTCCGGCGAACGGAAAGATGCGCTTCGCCACGCCGGGACAGGCCGAGCGCACAATGCGCCGGGACCGCAAGAAAAAAGGTCACATGTCGATCTATGTCTGCGGAACCTGCGGCGGCTATCATCTGGGGCGAGAACGCGAGCACAGGAAAACCAACTGGAGGCGCAACGGATGGTGACGACCTATCGCCGCTTCGTCGCCGAGACCAAGCGCCTCGAAGGCTTGCAGGGCGTTCCGACAAAGCGCGAAATGTACGCACACAGCGCGTTCGCGTGCGAGTCTTTGACCGTAACATCTGTGCATCGTATCGCATTGGCGTTCTCCTTCCTGGACAATAACGTCGAGAATGCCAAGATCAAGTCCGCCATCTTCAAGACCCAACTCTTGACGCCGCGCGAGATTCACGATTGCTGTCTCCGGTCCAAACCTTTCGATCATGGAAACGGCATCTACGCCCGTGCCATGTGGCTGAGGATGATGGTACGTCTTGGCGCGGAAGATATCGCGCTGAAACGGGGATTTCTGGCCTCATTCTACCTGCCGCCGAGCGGCCCCGCATGACGCCCGTGGCGGTCATCTATGTCGGGAGCCTGGGGTCGGGGTCGGGGTCGTGGTCGCGGTCGTGGTCGGGGTCGCGGTCGTGGTCGCGGTCGTGGTCGCGGTCGCGGTCGTGGTCGGGGTCGGAGTCGTGGTCGCGGTCGTGGTCGCGGTCGCGGTCGTGGTCGCGGTCGTGGTCGCGGTCGTGGTCGGGGTCGTGGTCGTGGGAGAGCAGCACATGACGCCCGTGGCGGTCATCTATGTCGGGAGCCTGGGGTCGGGGTCGGGGTCGCGGTCGTGGTTGTGGTCGCGGTCGTGGTCGGGGTCGGGGTTGTGGTCGCGGTCGTGGTCGTGGTCGTGGTCGGGGTCGTGGTCGCGGTCGTGGTCGGGGTCGCGGTCGTGGTCGCGGTCGTGGGAGAGCAGCACATGACGCCCGTGGCCGAATCATCCTATGTTCGCCGTCATGAGTGCAAAGGTTTCAGACAGCGAACGTGCGGCCATCGCGGCCTATAAAGGACCGATAGCGAGGTGTCAGGACGGCGAAGCACGCCATGTCCTGCATCTGGACGGATACTCGATCTTTCCAGCGAAGGCGGCCGAGAAAGACGAGAAAATCGGCCTTATCGATATCGATTATGAATATCTGCCTGGGTTCTCTGTCGCATATAAACAGAGGAACCAAAGGATTCGTAGTCTTATCGATGCTGGTATCTCGCGCGTCTCCGTCGCAGAGCGATTTGGTCTCTCGCCGCGTACAATTCCCGGCATTCTCAGGGCGGCTTGAAGCCGCGCCCCGAATCAGGTCAGCATCCCGATATGGCAACCCTGATCCGCATCGACCTCGACGACCGCCGCGCCAGCCGCTACGAAGCCGGAGGTTCGGCCATCCGCAGGACGCACGAATACATCCACGATACCGAAGTCTCGGCCTTCGACTGGGACTGGATTCAATTCTTCCGCTGTGACCCGCCGGAGGAATATACCATCGAACCCGGACCTCGGCCGACCAATCCGCCGGCCGGTGCCGGAACAGCGAGGATTGCGGCATGAACGGCCTTGGCGAAATCCGGCTCTATGCCGTGCTGCTACGGGAAGAAGACCTCCACTGGCTCGACAAGTGGCTACAGGCAGGCGATTCGCCCGGCTCGGAACAGGCCCGCGTCATCTCGGCCATTCAGAACGTACTCGAAACCATGCGCCGCAAGGAATCCTGATATGACGTACCTGTTCGTGGCTCTTCTCAGTGTCATCGCCGGAGCCGTCGCAATGCACTTCCTCCACAACGAACTGGAGAAGATCAGCGCCGAAGTCGCCCGCGACGAAGCCGCCGCCAAGGCCGTCATCGAGGATTTCGAGAAAGACCTGTGAGCGATGCGGATCACGCCGGTCATGCTGGAGGCCACCTACGAGCTTCTGCTGGCGACGCCGCCATTCCGAGGCTGGCATTTGCCCGAAGCGGACGACGTGGAGTTTCACGTCACACGGCATAAGGACCGTTGCGGCGATCATGTTTTCGACGGCAAGCGGCATATCATCAGGATATCCTCTACCCTCCACGGCAGGCTGATACCAATCCTACAGACCATGGCGCACGAGATGTGCCACGTTCGCACGTCCTTGACCGCCCCATGGGAGCGCGGAGAACACGGCGAGCATTTCCGTCGCGCCGCTCGGTCAGCCTGCCGGGAGCACGGCTGGGACGTGGCGTCGTTCTGACAATTTGTCAGTGACAATCTGTCATTGACCTTGCGCAGCGACTCAGGCAAAGTTGACAGTGCGTCAACTTTGGTGGGCCGCCGTGAGCCTTGCGCCTTCTACCCCCACATCCGCCGTGACCGACCTTGGCCTCGGCGGCTCCATGACCCCGGAACAGGAAGCCGAGCGGCGTAAGAAGCTCATGGCTGCGGCCGGCGGCAACCCGCTCCAGCGCTACGGCGAGGCCGCCATGAGCCTGCTTGGCTCGCAGGCGCCGTCCTATGGCGCGCGCCTCTGATGGCAGACAAAGCCGCCCCCAAAACGGTCGCTGAGACGGCTCGGGAAATGACCATCGTGGAGGAAAGCCTCCGCGAATTTTCTGAGTTGCAGGCCTATCGCTCTCAACGGGCGCTGCAATGGGAAGAATCGGCCTCCTTGCTGATGCCGGTCATGAAAAATACGTTCTATTTCAGCAATTACAATTTCCCAGGAATCAAAAAAACACAACTCCAGGTCGATTCCACCGCCATGCTGGCGAACTGGAAATTCGCTGCGATCTGCGACGCCATCATCACGCCGTTCTCCAGCCAGTGGCACGCGCTGTCGTCGCCCGACCCGGAAATCAGCAAGGATCGCCAGTCCCGGCTTTATTTCGAGCGCGTCAGCCATATCCTGGCCGAAATGCGCAATGCTCCGACGGCGAGTTTCCGGCGCAACAACCAGACCATCTACCAGATGATAGGGGCTTTCGGGAACGCCCCGATGTTCGTAGATCAACTGGCCGACCCGTTCGGGCGCCCAGCGCGCGGCATCCGCTACAAGGCCGTACCCGTCGGCCAAGTCTTCATCCGCGAGAACCATCAGGGCAATATCGACGGCTTCTGCCGCTGGTTCCGGCTCACCGGCTCGCAGGCCGTCAAGCAGTTCGGGGACGTAGTGCCGGAGGGCATCCGCAAGGCCGCCGAGATCGGTTCGCAGGCGCCCTTCGATTTCCTGCACCGTGTCGTTCCGAACGGTGAATATGATCCGCAGCGGCGTGACAGCAAGGGCAAGCCGTACGCCAGCTACTACATCAGCCTGACCGGGAAAACCCTGCTTTCCGAGGGCGGCTACCGTGTTTTCCCGATGCCCTATTGCCGCTACTCGCAGAACCCGGAAGACCCCTATTCGGACGGCCCGGCCCAACTTGTGCTTCCGACGCTCAAGAGCCTCAACGCCGAGAAGAACATGTTCCTCAAGGTCGGCCACCGCACGGCCGATCCGATCCTGCTAGGGCCGGACGACGGCCTTGTCGATCCGTCCCTGCGGCCGGGCGCCTACAATCGCGGCGGCGTCAGCCCCGAGGGCAAGCCCCTCGTTATCCCGCTTTCCTACGGCAGCCTTCCGATCACCAAGGAAATGATGGACGAGGAACGCGCCATCGTCGGGGATGCCTTCCTTACCAGCATCTTCTCTGCCCTGGTCGAGAATCCTCAGATGACGGCGACCCAGGTGGTCGAACTCATCAACCAGAAGGGCATTTTCCTCGCCCCCATGGCGGGCTCTATGGCCCCGGACTATCTGGGATCCTTGATCGAGCGTGAGATCGATATCGCCGCCGATCTCGGCTTCCTGCCGCCCATGCCGCCGCTGCTTCAAGAAGCGCGCGGCCAATACAAGGTCGAGTATACCTCGCCGTTGTTCAAGGCCGCCCGTGCCGGAGACGCGGCTGGCTTCCTGCGCACCGTCGAGTCCGCGCTTGAAGTCGCCGGCCAAATGCAGGACCAATCTATCCTCGATTCGTTCGACTTCGAGACAGCCATCCCAGCCATCGCGGACATCCAGTCCGTGCCGGTGTCATGGATGGCATCGCCCGATCAGATCGCGGCCAAGCGTCAGGCCCGCGCGCAGGCGCAACAGCAGCAGCAGCAGGTCCAAGCCCTTCCGGCTCAAGCGGCCATGCTGAAAGCCCGTGCGGCCGTCGCCAAACAGGGCGGTGCACAGATCGGCGGCCAGCCCGGCGGCCCACAGCAGGCGCCCCAGCAATGAGCATGAACGACGCCGTGCAGCGCACCATCGACTTTCTGGGCTGGCGAAAGCGCGCCTTTCAACTCCGCTTTCCCAAAGCCGAACGCCGGGAAGATGTGGTCCTGCGCGATCTGGCCCGCTTCTGCCACATCAATGAGGAATGCCCGTATTCCGATCCCTACAAGATCGGGGAATGGCTTGGGCGCCGGGCCGTGTTCCTCCGTATCCAACGCCATCTCTACTTATCCCCAGAAGAATTGTTCGAACTCTATTCCGGGGTTCGGCTTCAGAAACAGGAGAGTGAATCTTGAGCAGTGCAGGAGCAGCCCTTACCGAACCGGTAGCGGCGCCTGATGCGGGTCCGAGCCCCGCTCAGGTGCCTGCCCCGGCCCCCGCAGCGACTCCAGCGTGGTATTCCACGCGCAACGACGCCGAGTTCACCGGTTATCTCCAGAATCGGGGACTCGACAAAAAAGACGCCGCCGAAGCGGCCTATGAGGCCTACAAAGCCCATAAGGCGGCCGAGAAGTTCGTCGGCGCCCCCGCCGAGGAACTGGTGCGCCTGCCGAAAGACCCCGTGAGCCAGGACTGGAACAAGGTCTATGAGCGCATCGGGCGTCCCGCCAACGAGGACGGCTACGACTTCAACGGCGTGAAGTTCCCGGACGGCACCGAGGTCGATGCCGACTTCGCCAAATTCGTTAAGGGGGCCGCCTTCAGGGCCAATGTGACCAAGGAAGGCGCCAACTCGCTCTTGCGCGAACTCGTCGCCCATATGAGCAAGGCCGACGAAGCCGAAGCCGCCAATGGCGCCGCCGCGCTGGAGAACGAGCGCCGGGAACTGGCGAAGAACTGGGGTCCGAACTACGAAGCCAACAAGTTCATCGCCCGGCAGGGCGCGGCCAAACTCGGGATTCCGGCCGAGGCCATCGAACACATGGAAGGCTTCGTCGGCTATCAGGCCGTCATGGAGGCATTCCTCAAGGCCGGTTTGGCCTTCGGGGAGGACAAGTTCATCGCCAATCGGGCGCCCGGTAGTACCGGCGTGATGACGCGGGAACAGGCCATGGCGACCATGAAGGAACGCCGCAACGATTCGGAATGGGGCAAGAAGCTCATGGCGGGCGATACCACCGTCACGAACGAGTTCAATGCCCTGACGGAGATGATCGCCGGGAGGAATGGCTAGTGCCGAGCAAATCGAAGGCTCAGCACGCGCTCATGGCTATGGCTTCCACGGCACGGGGCCGTATGAAGCTCAAGGCCGATGGCATGAAGATGCCGCCACAGAGTGTTGCCCTTGAATTTCGACACGCAGATAAGGGCAAACGGTTTCACCAGAAACACGTCAGGGAGAAGTAGCATGGCGAGCAAGAAACGGTGGATTCAGGGGGCGATCAAGCATCCGGGAGTCGAGAAGAAAGCGGCTGCCGCTGCGGGCGAATCAACGCATCAGTACATGATGGAGCACGAGAACGCCCCCGGCAAATCCGGTGCACGAGCACGCCTCGGGCTTCGTCTCTCGGCCATGGCGAAGCGTAAATAAAGCGAAAGCCGGTTCGCTTTATTAGCCGAAAGTTCGGTTTTCGCGCCGTTACGGGCCAATTTATGCCCTTTCAGGGCCATTTAACCGTACGGAGCGATCAAAGTTTCCGTAGCGTCATGTTTCACGTGAAACACCAAGTTGACACTGCGTCATTTTTCTGAGCATCATAGATTCATCGGGCAACCGATTCGCTCCCACACCCGCACGTCGCGGCGGTGGCGACTAGAGCGGCCTCCCTCGGGGACACGGCCAACAGCAGGTCCGTAAACCCAACGAGGGATTGCCCCGCTCATGGCCGACGCATACGAAATTGCCCTTGCCGAGACTCGCTTCTCGCAGATGCTGGAACTGGCGCTTCAGCAAATGGGCTCCAAGCTTCGCGGCACCGTTCGCGAGCAGGCGATTACCGGCGCCAAGCTGATGTCCCCGATCCAGCAGATCGAACCCGTCCAGATGAAGGCGGTTACGGCGCGATTCGCGGACAAGAACTACGACGCCAACCAGTACACCCGCCGTTGGGTTGCGCCTACCGACTGGACCGGCGATACCCTGATCGACACCTTCGACCTGCTCAAGACGCAGATCGACCCGAAAGGCGAGACGGTGCGGTCGTGGGCCGAGGCGGCTGGCCGCACCTTCGATGACACTCTCATCGCGGCTGCGACCGGGACCAATTCCATCGGCACCGACGCCAACTCGCTGTCGTCGGAAACCTTCGACACCACGAAGTTCCAGGTCAGTGTGGACTTCGGCGGCACGGCTTCGGGCGCGCTCGTTGCCAAGCTGATCGAAGGCCGGCGCATCCTGCGTCATTACCACGTCGATCTGGAGGTTGAGCCCCCGACCTGGATCATCGGTTCGACCCAGGAAGCCGACCTGCTCAAACAGTCGCAGGTGTCGTCCAGCGAATTCAATCGCAACGGCGGCGTCGTGGAGAACGGCACCGTGACGCGGCTCTACGGCTGCAACATCAAGGTCATGGAGCGCCTCCCCGTCGTGACCACCAATACCCGTGGCACGCTGCTCTACGTCAAGAGCGGCCTCGTCCTCGGCATGTGGCAGGACATCAAGACGCAGATCGCCCAGATTTTCACCAAGGAGGGCAATCCGTGGAACGTTTCCACGGTGCTGTCGCACGGCGCGACGCGGACCCGTCCCGGCAAGGTCGTGCAGATTCTCTGCCACGATACCGCCGGCGCCGACATCACGCCGTAACGCAACTGAGCAACCGGCGGGGCTTCGGCTCCGCCGCGACCTCAAGAGGAACGAACAGACATGGCCACCGAAGCCCTCAAGTCCACAGTCATCACCGGTTACGATGCCTCGCCCCCGACCAAACCGGCTGGCGGCGCGGGCGGCGCGAACGGTCTTCAGGAGATTTCCGGGTCCGTCACGACCACGACCGGTGTCACGACCGGTTCGACCTATCAGCTTGTCCGCCTGCGTTCGGACGCTTACGTCAAGCGCGTCATCCTGGAATCGGCGGCCATGAGCACGTCGGCCAGCATGAATATCGGCCTGTACTACTCAGATGCCAATGACGGCACCGCGAAGGCCAATCAGGGCACCGCTCTCTCTGCGGCTCTCTTTGCCTCTGCCGTCTCGGTCGCTTCGGCCGTGGTCGCCAGCGATGTGACCAACCAGTCCGGCAGCTACACCATCGACAAGCGCGTACAGCCGCTCTGGCAGGCGGCCGGTCTGTCGTCCGATCCTGGCGGGTTCTTCGATGTGACCGCCGTGGCGGCCTCGACCGTGACGGCCGGCGGCCTGATGGGTGTGTCCGTCGAGTTCACGACCGTCTGAGGGAGATAGCCAGTGGCCGATACCTTCTTCGGAATCAATACCGGAGACCCGGAAATCGATTCGAGTGTTCAGGTCGGCGCGACCACCAACTCGACCGATGTGGAAGTGCGCGTCACCAACAACGATATCGGCGTGACGGGCCAGAAGATCACGCGCCTTGAGGTCTATCGCAAACTGGAGGCGATCCGGGACTATATCACCAGCGCGATGAACACCACGTTCCCGGAGTTCTGATGCTACAGGACCGGATTCTCATCTCCAACGTCGCGGCCAGCACGCCATTCACCGTTATGGGCGGCCGGTACAACATCGCCGTGATCGGCTCGACATTCGGCACCGTCAAAATTCAGAAGCTCGGCCCGGACGGTACGACTTATCTGGATTTGTTTGGCGAGTTCAACAATGCCGGAACAGAAGCCGATCTCGTGATTGGCACCTTCGCCGCCAATGGCGTCAAGACATTCGATCTCGCGCCGGGCGCCTATCAGGCGACGATTGCCTCTGCGACGGCCGTGTATGTCGAAATCGCGCGAGTGACCGTCATCTGACGGCTCTGGAGTCGTCATATGGCCCTCTTGAATCCGACAGCAATCGCCAATAGAGCGCTCCAGCGTGTCGGCGCCGCATTGCTGGCGGCCGGGACTCTCTCGACAGCCACCAGCCGCGAAGCCACTCAAGTCAACACCTGCTATGACATGCTGCGCCAGTCCGAACTGCGCCGCAACGTCTGGACCTTCTCGACGCGGCGCACGGTGCTGCGCCCGTACAATACTCCGTCCAACATCGTGAACAGCGGCACGCCAAATCAGGCAGGCGTCACGCAGATGATCACCTTCGGAACATGGGCGACGGGAACGACCTATGCCCAGAGCGATATCGCCGTGGGCTCCGACGGCCATCTCTACGTGTCGCTGCAAGCCTCCAATCTCGGTAAAGACCCGACGCTGGACACTTCCTATGCATGGTGGACGCTCTACTTCGGCCCCGATGTGGCCCAGGAGTTCGTGACCACCTACGTCTCGACGATCACCTACGCTATCGGCAACAACGTCATCGGCAGCGACGGCAACCCGTATCAATCCATCGCCAACTCCAACACGGGCAACAATCCGGTCACGGATGGCGGCGTCCATTGGGCCACCGGAACGGCCGTGGCGACCAAGGTTGCGCTTCCGACCGGCTTCTATTCCGGCGAACTGATGTACGTCGGCAACAATCTCTATCTCTCGCTGGTCAACAACAACACTGTCGATCCGACCACCAACGTCGATTTCGTGTCCGGCAGCAGTTATACGAATGCCTGGATGCAGATGACGACGGCGGCGACACTGTCGGCACTCAACTTCATCTATCCCATCGGCGCCGGGCCGCTCTCCGATACGTTGACCCGGAACGTCTATCGCCTACCGGTTGGTTTCTTGCGGGAAGCTCCGCAGATGCCCAAACAGGGTTCCTACACCGAACTCGGCGCCCCGACGAACCTGCCGTACAACGATTGGGAATATGACGGGCACTACATCCTGTCGTCCGGTACAGGCCCGCTGGTGCTGCGCTTCGCGGCCGACGTGCGCGATACTACCCTATTCGACCCCATGTTCGCGGAGGGATTTGCCTGCCGCATCGCCCTGGAGATTGCCGAGTCGCTGACGCAATCCGAGGCCAAGCTCCAGATCATCGGGCAGATGTACGCGAAGTTCATGGGCGATGCGCGGGAGGTCAACGCTATTGAGCAGGGGCCGATAGAGCAACCGCTCGACGATTTCCTCCAGGTGCGTTACTGAGATGCCGGGCGCATCCTTCGTTCAGACCAGTTTCCTCGGGGGTGCATGGTCGCCGCCTGCACAGACACGCACAGACCTGCCCGGCTACAAAACCGCGCTCAAGGTGTGCACGAACGCCTATCCGCGCATCAACGGAGCTTGGACGCGGCGTCCCGGCTTCCAGTTCATGGCCCACACGCGCCAAGGCCAGCAAGGACGCCTGATCGGCCTAGAGTTCAGTTATCAGACACCGTTCCAGCTTGAACTGACGAATGCCACAATGCGGGCCTATCTTGGACAGGCGCTCGTCCTGACCGGTGATAACAATGTCACGGTGAGCGCCATCAGCACGGCGACGCCTGCTGTCGTGACGGTCAATGGCGCGCTGCCGAGTACGTGGGCTAACGGCGACACTATCGTCTTTAATTTCGCGCAGCCGATGTCCACGCCGGTTCTGTCCGGCCGCCAGTTCACGATTTCCGCAATCACTGCCACGACGTTCGCGCTCAACGACGCGCTGACGGGGGCGGCCGTCAACGGTACTGGACTCGCCTACGCCGCTACCACCTTCGGGCTGGACTATATATACAAGGTTCAGGAATGGACGACGCCATACACGGCCGACGAATTGAACGATGTTCGGCTGGTGAAGAACGGCACGACGGGACTTCTGCTCCACGCCAAGCATCAACCGCAATCTCTGACCTACGGCTCATCCGGTATCGTGATGGCGGCGCAGTCCTTCAGCGACGGCCCTTATCTCGACATCAACGCCACGACCACGACGCTGACGCCGAGTGCGGCTTCCGGCTCGATCACGCTGACGGCCAGCAGCACGGCTGGGATCAACAATAACTACGGATTCGCCTCAAGCGATATCGGGCGCCTTGTTCGGTTTCAGTCGGCGCCTGCGGCTTATGCTAGCGGCACGACCTATGCCAAGGACGCCTTAGTTCTGGGTTCGGACAACAATATCTATCAATCGGTGGCTGGAGCGAATATCGGCCACGATCCGACGACGGACGATGCCACACACTGGGTGCTGACCGGCCAGGCCGTGACCTGGACATGGCTGACCATCACGGCGTGGACTAGCACAACGGTTGTGACTGCTACCGTCAACGGCGACGCGTTGCCGTCGCTGGCCGCTTCAACCTCGTGGCAACTCGGCCTCTGGAGCGACACGACTGGGTGGCCGACCTGCGGAACGTGGTTTCAAGGGCGCTTCTGGCTCGGCAGCAAGACGGTTCCGAACCGGCTTGACGCCAGCGTTTCCAATGACGATTTCAACTTTGCGCCGACGGCGCCGGATGGCACCGTGGGAGACGCCAACGCCATCGCCGCGCCGTACAATGCTCCGGACAGCAGCCAACTTTATTGGATGCTGCCAGTCCAGGCGGGCGGTGTCACACTGGGAACCAACAGCGGCGAATGGCTGGTGCGCGCTTCCGCGCTGGGCGATCCGATCACTCCGACCAGCATCCAGATTCAGCGCGTCTCGACCTATGGCTGCGCCAATATCGATCCGGTGAATGCACAACTGACTTCAGTCTTTGTGCAACGCGAGCGCCGTAAAGTGCTGGACTACGCCAACTATCCTTTCGGAGAGGCGACGGGCTGGTACGCGGCCGATCTGACGCTCTACAGCGATGACAAGAGCGCGGGCGGCATCGAGGAACTGCGCTATCAGGAAGAGCCTAACAAGCTGCTATGGGCGCGGCGCACCGATGGAACGCTGATTGGCAGCACATTCCAGCACGCACCGTATGGAAGGGAAAGCTACAATGGCTGGCATGATCATCCTGTCGGCGGCAATCGCACTGTGGTTTCTATTTCCACCGGACCCTCCTTCGATGGCCTGAGCACCACGCTCTTTGCCGTGTTGAAGAACGCCACGACCGGCTATTACGAATGCGTGGCGCTGACACAACCCTTCGAGGACGATACGGCGGCATGGGCCGCGAACTTCACGGACGGCACCGCGTCGCCCAGCGCGAGCTATATCATGCAGACGACCAATGGCGACCCGTTCGACGGCATCCGCATTTACGGCCTCTATGATATCGCCGGTCAGACGGTAACGCCGCAGATCGCCGGATACGATCTTGGCGACTTCACGGTCAACGGCTCTGGCTATGTAGATGTGCCGTTCACGACGACCTTCACCAAGGCGGTTGTGGAATCCTACAACAACGGAACAGATTACGGGCTGTTCGCGCTTCCCATGGCCGAGGCGCTTCCGGTCAGTTTCCAGAATGCAGGTCTTGGCGCCTATGTGGGCGAAACCACGAATCTAAGCGGGAATGGGATTTATCAGACATTCCTGGATGAGTCTCAGAATATTGTAGTGATGAATCAAGCCAACGGGTTGCGTGTATATAACGCAATAACGACAGATCAAATTCGAGACGCAACTGTCGCGCAGATTGGTGGCTTGGCATCCGGGTACACAGGATTCTATCTGACTAGCGGGAACATTAGCAATTCTGTGTACCATCCCGGCACCGGCTGCGTATATGCACATGTCGGCAGCAGCAATTATTCGCCAATCTGGAAGATAGATATTACGACGCTGCGGCTGGTCCAGTCTTACGGCAAAGACAACGCGCTAGGTGGCGCAGGTTACTATCCGACCTCGATGGCGATGATTGCGCTTTCTATGGGCGGACTGAATTTCATCGTTCAGGCGTCGCACGGAAACGGCGGCCCGACTTGGCCGGTCACGATGTTCAATGCGGATGTATTGGACTACGTCTCCCAATATAGCGGCAGCGATACCCATATCTTTATGTGCGAAGGCGCCTCGAATGCCGGTGTCTTCTTCGGCCTTGGCACACCAGCATACGAGAGTGGCTACAAATCGACTGCGGTGTCGATCTACAAGTTCGCCGTACAGGCTGCTCCCTTCTTCGGAATCGGTGCCGTCGATTTCACGACCGCGGTCATCGGGACGTTGACGCCTGCGAGCGTCGATTCGACTTGGACGAATATGACTGGGTTTGCCGGTTTTGCCTTCGACCCGACGGACGACAATCTGCTGGCGGTTGCTCAGAATACCTATGATGCCGTGACCAACAAGTACTACTGGCTCAAGATCAATTCCGCCACGGGTGCGGTTATATGGGCAACAGCAATCACATCCACGCAATACCCAGGAGCAGCGATCCAATGGCCGCAGACGCGGCCGAAGAATGGTATTATTTGCTACAGTTTCGGCAGCACTTGGTATTCCCTGAATACCGCGACCGGCGTTCTGACGACGACTGCCATCACGACAGGAGGCTATATTAACGGCGGTGTGCAACTTTATTGGCCGGAACAACACGCCATTGTGCTAAAAACGCAGGCCTTCTGGAATCCTGCCGACGTGACGCCGCTGGGTGCCTATGCCGTGTCCAATAACGGCGCAGGTTGGACCACGGAATGGTCGCTGTTGACCCTCAAGGCGCCTACACTCTCGGCCGATTGGCCGCCGCCGTCCAACTACAACTTCTCGCTGCCGGCGACCATTGGCGTGACCTATACCTCCAAGGGCCAGTTGCTCAAGCCGGACTTCGGCTATGAGAGCGGCGCCCGCAACGGTCCCGGCTTCGGCAAAATCCGGCGGCATCACTGGTATGGCGCCACCATGGTACGCTCCCAGACTTTCCAGATCGGCACCGATCCAGCCGGAACGCTCTACGACGTGCCGATGCTGGACTACACCACGAATCAGGTATCATCGCCGTCCCCGGCGCTTTACTCGGGAACCGTGAGTCAAACGCTTCAGGACGGCTATTCGTTCGATAACTCGATCTACTGGCAGGTTTCGCGCCCGACCCCGCTGACGATCAGCGCCATGGGCGGATTTTTGGAGACTCAAGACAAGTGAACGACTGGTTCGGCGCAGCATCAGACCTGATCGGAGGCGTGACGGATTTTCTCTCCGGGAGCGCAAAGGCAGCGGGCTATGGGAAAGCGGCGGCCGGGTATGAGAGCGCGGCAGCTATTGCCGGCCAGCAAGCGGCCATCACTCAACGCAGCACGGCAATTCAGGAAACGCAGGCCAGCCGGAACGTCTATCGCGCTATCAGCGGCGGTCAGGCGGCCGAGGCAGCGGCCGGTCTTTCGGGTGGTGGCAGCGCGCAGTACGTGCAGCGCGGTAGCGCGCAACAGGGCGGCCTGACCAAGGGCCTTATTGCCAATCAGGGCCTCATCACGCAGCAAGGTTATCTGGCCGAACAGCAGTCCGATATCGGCCAACAGCAGCAGACACAAGCCATGCAGAAGGCGGCGCAGGCCCGTGGCGGCGGCGGTCTTCTGGGCGGCATTATCGGGGCCATCGGCTCCGTCGGCTCCATATTCGGGTTATAGGCGATGCCAAATATTCCGCAGTACGTCAGTAACGAACGGCCGCTCGAAGCCTCTAACATGGGCGTCGAGGCCATGCAGCAACTCGGCTATCATGCCGAACGCAATGCTCGGTCCTTGGGACAGGAGATTCAACACGTCGGGGGCATCGCACAGGGTCTCGTCAAACAGGCCGAACAGCAAACCGCCGATTCCGAGACGGCATCCATCTATAAGCAAATGTCCGACCTGACCGCACAGGCTCATCAGTCGATGACGCAAACGCTGAACACGGCAGACCCGAACGATCAGCAGACTTTACAGAAGTGGCAGGAAAGCTATCTCCAGCCGCAATTGGACAAGATCGGCGAGGGCTTGCTGACGCGGCAAGCGCAGAAGGAATTTCAGCGCACCAGCGCAGGGCTGACCTCATCGCTGCTAGACCGTGGCGAAGGCGAATGGAACCAGTTGCAGAAGGATCACGTCGCCAACAGCACGCAGCAGACGACGATCAATCTTGGCAATGCCGGTGTCTCTGATCCGGCATCGCTGCCAGCCATTCTCGCGCAATCCGACTCTGGCATCGATGCGTTCGGGAAGGCCTCGAACGGCGCTGTTTCGTCCGAAGATGTGAGCAAGATGAAGCTGAATGCCCGCAGTCACATTGCGGATGTTTCGGCCACGAGTCTTGTTGAAGGTGCCATCAAGAACCCGAACTTCACGCCGCAGATGGGCGTCCAGGTCGCGACGCAACTGAACACGCCATTGTTCACGCAGAACATGTCGCCAGAAATACGTGTGAAATTGTTGGCGCAACTCGCCAGCGCACATTCCACGCAACTTGTAGCGCAATCCGCGATCTTCGAGAGCCGTTTACCGGCTCTGAATGAACAGGCGAAATTGACCGGAGACACACGCCATATCGAAGCGGGAATCGCGAACTACCAAGGCAAAACCGCAGAGGAAACCGTCGTTGCACGCCAGAAGATGACGGATCAGGTCGCCGAGGACCGCGCCTATTATCACGTCAGCCAGGATGCCGGACTCGTTCCGCAGTCGGAAGAACAGGGTTATCTCGCCCAGCGGGAAGAAGATTTACGTTATGCGTCTCCGGGTCAGGTGCGGGCTGCGAACGTTGCGCACACACAGGCGCGACAATTCTTCGCCGACCGCGACAAGGCCTTCAAGAGCGGCACGCAAGCGCAGTTCATGATCGATCATAACGAGACCATCAAAGCCTATGCGGAGACTTTCGCGCAGAACCCGACACCGGAGAATTTCCAGCGGTATGCCTCGTATTCCGCCGCTTCCCAACGCGCCATCTCTCCCGGCGTTGCACCTCGCATTCTGACGCCGGAGATGACCTCGGATATCGGCACATCGATGTCCGCCATCAATGAAAGCGGTACGGGTGTTGCGCAAGCCGCCGGAACGCTACAGAAATGGGCGAAACTCAGCGGCGGCTATTGGCCGAACATGGACAAGGAACTACTGGAAAAGCACATCATCAACGGCGACCAGTTTGCGGCCTCTTTGCTGTACCAGGATGCCACGACGGCGCCCTTGGCCGCAACCTTGATGTCGGCATCCGCGATGACGAACGCGCAGCGGTTCACGGCACACGGCATTACGGAAAAGAAAGTCATGCCTCTGGCGGCAGCCGCATTCAACGAGTTCAACAAGACGCTAGCGAACATCCCCGAGGCCGCACAGGTCATGAATGCGCAGACAACTGCGCTGGCGCACCTGATGCAGGTGAGGGGCAACGATACCCAGGAACAAGCAAACACTCTTGCCAAGCAGATGTTGTTGAAGGAGTACGATATTCAGGACGGCGACACGCTGCGAATACCGGCGAAAGGCGTTGACGCTGGTGCCGTCAGAGCGGGGGCGGCGAAAATGCTGTCCGATCTCGGGCCTTATACCATCGACGTGCCGCCGAGCTATTCCGGCCTGAAAGGCCGCGTCCAATACGACAGCTATATCAACCAGATCGAATCCACCGGGAAATGGTACATGACGGCCGATCAGACAGGGGCGATCCTCTATCCATCGGCAGGCGCTTCCACTCCGGTCATGGCAGGAGGAAAGCCCATTACCATGACGTGGCAGCAACTGACCAAGATGGGGCAGTCCGCGCCACTCGATCTCTCCCATCCAACCCAATATAGTCCAGGCCTCAAACCCGTCGGGAGCCGCTAGAGATGCCGCTGCCGGAATTTTCCTCCAATCAGATGGGCAACGAGACGCCCGAGCCGCTGGAATCGCTTCCGGCTCCCAGCAGCGGCGCGCTGGCTGCCGTAAAAGAAGGTGCCGTCCAAGGCATCATGGGGGGACTCGTCACCCGCGCCAGCGGTGCTTTGGGCGATCAAACCTACGTACCTTACGACGATGCCGCCAAAGAGATGAAGGCCAACGGCTTCGATCCGTCTGTGCTGCCAAAGGACGGCGTCTCGCGTGGCTATCTGGAGGCGCTTCAGGACCAGCAAGAATCCGTACAGAGGAACGAAGAAATTGCCAATCGTGCCGGGTTGGCTCACAGATCGGGCTGGATGCCATCGATGCACGGCATCTATGAATTTGCGGGCGGAGCGGCAGCGGATTCGCCATTCTTCCTGTTGTCCGACGGTGCCGCTGGCATGGGGGCAGAAGCAGCGGGCATCGGCGAAGCGGCGGAATTAGGTCGTGCCGGACGGATTGCCTACCGTGCGACGGAAGGTGCAGCGCTCGGCGCCGGCCAGGATGTTGCGCTCAAGGAAGCCGGAACGATGCCCGGCGACAAGGACATCGGCATTTACGATGTGGCGCACGATGCCATTCTCTATGGAGCTGTCGGGGGCATCCTAGGCGGAATCGCACGGGACACGCCCAAAGCCGGTTCCAAAGCGGCCATCGATCATGTCCTTCAGGAGGAAGGCGGTCAGACCGTCGATACCGGCGGCGAAACCAAGTTCGGGATTTCGGCCAAAGCCCATCCCGGATTGGACATCGCGAACTTGGATATCGGCACGGCGCGCAAAATCTACAAGGAAGAATACTGGGACAAGATCGACGGCGACAATCTGCCCGGACCGATGCAATTGACGGCCCTCGATTCGGCCGTCAATCAGGGTGTCGGAAAGACGGAGCAATGGCTCAAGGAAGCCAATGGCGATCCGCTCAAATTCAATGCCTTGCGCAAGGCCGATTACGAACGCTTGGCGCAGGAGGACCCTGAGAAATACGGGAAGTATCTGAAGGGCTGGCTGGCACGTCTCGGCCGGGTCGGCCTCTCCAACATCAATCCTTATGCTGCTCCCGAACTAGGTATGGCCGCACGGACACCAGAGGAAGACATCGCCGCGACGAAGCAGACAACCATGGCTGCGATGGCAGATCGCGTTCCCGATCCAAGCGAGCCGACAGGATTGCGGCCAGTCTGGAAAACGCCGGAGACGGAAGCCCAGATCGCGCGCGCGCAACATCTGCCCCAACCAGCAGAGTTACAGAGGAACGAGGTTGCCGGCGCGCAGGTGAGCCCGGAACTACATGAGATCACGACTTCTTCTCAAAAGGCGCTCCAGGAAGCGCAAGCCTTGGCCCAGGCCAGCCGTCCCGAAGACGGCATAGAGGCGCTTGATACGCATATGGCCCAAGCCCAGAAGGAAATCGAGCCACAGATGGACTTCTACAAGGCATTAGAGGCCGCCGTGAAATGCGGAACGCTGAAAGGACTCGAATAGTATGGCCCTTGACAATTGCAGCGGAAGCATCAGAACGGCTATCGGTCGCGATCTCACGAAAGATGAGAAAGTCGATGTGACGCGAGAAGCCAAGGCTATCATGGCACGTCTGGCCCATGCTGGTGACGATCCGGCCGAGAAAGCCCGCATCATGCAGGAAGTCTCAGATCGGGGCGCCGTTCTGAAAGCGCGAACGCAGCGCGACGCCGCGCTTCAGTGGCAGAAGCTCGAAGCCCGCAATGCCCAGCGCCGCTCTGTCGCCTTCGCGGTCAAGAACCCAGCCGAATGGCTGAAAGGCTTTTTCCGAGGCAGCACCTTCAAGTATTTCGGCTCCAAGGACTCGCTCGCTGTCGATGTCCAACGCGAGGGCAATCGGCGCGCGGAAGGCTTGCACGCCGAACTCTACAAGAACGGCGTCCATGATTTTGCGGACTCGAAAAGCCTTAGCGTCAAACGGCAGATCAACAATGCCCTGTGGAATCTGCGCAACGGCAAATCTTTGGCCGAGGTCAAGGAAAAGTTCGGGAACGATGCTGCAATGGTCGCCGATATCTTCAACCGGCACAGCGAACTCACCCGGCGCGATCTCAATGATGCCGGCGCGTGGATTGGGCAGAACAGCGACCGCACCTTCCGCCGCACGCATGACGGCAACAAGATCGCGAAAGCGGGTGGCGGCGATTACGGTTCCACCGCAAACCGGGACTACTGGGTTACGCAGCAATACAAACGCATGAACTGGTACAAAGCTTTCGACGGTACCCTGGCAGGATCGACGGAGAAAGAACGCACCGACCTTCTCAGGAAGGAATGGGGCACCATGGTTTCCGGACAGCATATCGATTTCACCAATGATTACGGGCATGGCGCGCGCGGCCGGGCGGGACAGCGGTTTTCCTACCAGCGGAAATTGGTCTTCAAATCGGCCGACGACGATCTGGCTTACAACGAGGAATACGGCAAAGGAAGCACGCTTCTGGAGAACAAGACCTCCGAAATGCGCGAGAGCGGCAAAGTGCTGGCTCTCCTTCAGAAACTCGGGCCACGTCCCGAGGAAAACTTGAAACGCTTCGTCAATCAGTGGATCGAAGAACTCAAGTCCACGGACCCAATAAAGGCGCAAGCCCTTGGCAAACGTCTTGACTCGGAGATGCGCAATACCTGGCGCCTGTTGACTGGACAGGTCGGCCATCCGAGCGACAGCTTCGTCAATCGGCTGGAGGCCAGTGCGCGCCACACATTGTCTACAGCCAAGACGGGCCTTAGCATCTTTTCGTTGCCAAGCGATCTTGGGCTGCGGGCGAGCCACCTAGCCGATTACAGCGGCGGACGTTTGCGCGGTTCCGTTCTGGCGCAGATTGCGAATTTCGGTGATGCCGCTGCCAATTTGTCGAAGGAAGACAAGAAGTGGCTGATGGCACAAGTGGGTTCCCGTTGGGAAGATGCCACCCGCCCCATGGACCCGAACCTCGTGGATCATCAGGGTTTCGGAGCGCTTTATCATTACAACGGCATCGTCTCGAATCTGCAAGGTCATGCGGCCTTCGACAATACGTTCCGGACTGCCAGCCTTGCCAATGACGGCAATCTCTTTGCCCGCGAGATGGACCAGAAGTTCGCCAATGTCACGCTCAAAGAAGGATTGGAGCGATTCGGAATTGGGGACGCCGATTGGGAAGTTCTTCGCAAGATGGAGACTTCGAAGTTAGGCGACGGCCGCTCCGTTCTGATGCCCCAAAATATCCTCGATGCGCCATTGGAAAAATTCCAGACACTGACGAACATCAAGGAACCGTCGGAAGCGGCCCTTCGCCGGGTCCGCGCCGAACTGGCAGCCAAGTATCGCAATATCCTGGGCGAACTGTCGGAGCGTTCGAGTTCCGCGACCAGCCTAGAAAATCAAGCGCGGATGGGACTGGGCAACCTCAATCACGATTCGAAATATTTTATCCCCGTACGCTGGGCACTCCAGTTGAAGGGCTGGGGGATGAACTACATCTACAATCACCTGGATCGCGAACTGCGCGGGCACTACACGGACTATGTGACTGTGGGCCACGCCATGCGCGACATGATGCTGGGGCGTAACACGCAGGCAATCACAGGTCTTTCGAAGTTGATCGGCAAGGGCATGGCAATCGCCTATGTCACGAATGCGGCCCGTCAGATGGCAATGGGGCAGACCCCGGGAAATCCTTTCGATTTCGATAGCGAGAAGTACGGCGGGTTTTTCAAGACACCGGGCGCGGAAGCGGCGATGGGCGCTTTCGCCAAGCAGGGCTTGGGACTCTATTCCGACTGGATTCTCGCCCAAGGTGCTCCAAATGAGAACATCCAGGAAAAGGTCTTCGATATGCTTGGGCCGGTTCCCGAAACGGCTGCCAATATTGCCGACTTGGGGAGGCAAGCGTTTGGGCAAGATGCCAAGACAGGCGGCATGAGCGATGAACAGAAGGGTCGCGATCTCCAGCGGCTTTATGGTATCGGCTGGAAACTCATTCCAGGCACACAAAGTTGGTATTCCAAAGCCGCCGGGGACGCCTTGATCTATAATACGATGAGCGAATCTCTCAATCCCGGCTATAAGGACAGATTGCAGAAGCGCGCACAGGCGCGTGGCCAATCGTACTGGAACCAATGAGCACGCCATCCTCGATCCTGAACGCCCTGAAAACGCTGACCGGGAAAACCGTACGCGGCATCCGCGACAGCATTCCGCAGGGCTACATCCTGGGACGGGCGGGGAGCGGCAACGGTCCTGTCGAACTGATCTCCATCGATTCGCTGTCCAAGAGCTTGCAGAATAGCGGGTTGGGCGGGACGACACGGTTTGCCAACCCGACGGCAACGGCGGCCGATACGGCTGTCAACGGCTCCGCAACAACCGCCATGCGCTCTGACGCTGCCCCGGCCGTGCAGAAGGCGAGCGCGACGGCTTTCGGCATCGTGAAGGTGGATGGTACGACGATCACGGCGACGGGGGGCGTCATCAGTAGCGGCTCGACAGGCGGCATCGCCAACGGCCCGAAGATATACAACAACGCCCCGCTCGGGACACCAGCGGCAATTACGGCCAACTTCATCTCTGCCGAGCCGATCCTGATCCCGGCGGGTCAGAAGATAGACACTATCGGCTTCCTGCCGACGGTCACAGCAGCCTCGGCAAGCTGGGTCGTCGGGCTCTATAACGACGACGGCACCGGCAATCCCGGTACGCTGTTCTCGCAGTCCACGACACAGACAGGCTGGACGGCTGGAACACACGCCGAGGCCAAGCTGGCGAGCACCTACACGGCTGCTTCCGAGGTGCTGGTATGGGTTGCGCTCTGGATCAATACCGGTCTCACCGCTTATATCACACCGGGAACACGCCGCTATCTGTCTTCGTCCAGTTCAACACTGGTGAGTCCACTCACGGGAACCTCGACTGCGACCGGCGGCGTGGCGATCTATGCCTACTACAGCGTCGGCGGCAGCGCGACGGGCCTGACGCTGGCTTCAGGAGACATCTTCGTCGGCAACGCGAGCAACGTCGCAACGGACGTTGCCATGTCCGGCGATGCCACAATCAGCAATACAGGGGCCGTGACAGTCACCAAGACAGGTGGAACGGCATTCGCAGCAAGTGCCACAACGGACACGACGAACGCTGCCAACATCACGTCTGGAACTCTTCCCAATGCGCGTATTTCTGGACTTCCCAATGCCAACCTTGCCAACTCTGCCATAACGATAGATGGCTCGGCCATTAGTCTCGGCTCGGCGGTCGGTACGAAGACCGCGAACTACGGCTACTTCGGCCCGGCGAGCGGCTCGGCTGCGGCTCCGACTTTCCGTCCGGCGGTCGCCAACGACATCCCAGGAACGCTGAACACGACGACAGCGCCTGCATTCATCCCGAGCAGCGCGACGGTGCCTGTGAACGGCATATTCCTGCCAGCGGCCAATGCCGTCGGGCTGGCGACGAACTCGCTTGAGCGCCTGCGGATTGACAGTTCCGGCAACGTCGGCATCGGGACGGCGAGTCCAGGGGCGAAGTTGGATGTGAATGGTTCTACAGATAGCTGGCTTGGGTCGTATCACGATGGTGCTAACGGAGTATTGTTCCAAACTTATGCAGGAAACGCTGGTTTTGTTGGTTATAATACTTCGACAAGTACATATAATAGTTTAGATATTCGTTCTCAATCAGCGACAGGGACACAGTTATTTTTATCAACGACAGGCAACGTCGGCATCGGGACGGCGAGTCCCGTGAGCAAACTGAGCGTGGTGGGTGAATCAGCTCTGGCGGGAGGATTGAGTGTTGGGCTGGGGTACGCTGGGACGGCGGCTCCGAGCAATGGGTTAATCATTCAAGGCAACGTCGGCATCGGAACCACTTCACCCGCCTCAAAACTGCATGTCGGCGTCGCCCCAACCGCCATAGCCAACTACGGAACCCTCTCTCTAGGTGGCGGAGCGTTTGACGGCTCAACATCTGGACACTTTGTCGGCTCGTCAAGTGGAACATCTCTTGCGGTGAATGAAGTATCAGGCTATGCAGGAAATCTAATGGACTTGCAGGTGGCGGGGAGTAGTAAGCTTTCATTTTCGAGCATTGGTAATTTTACTCTACACGTTACTGGAACAAACAGAGATATTTCATTTTATAATTCAAGTGGCAATGATAATATAGGAATCCTATCTATTTACCCAACTACTGGGACGAATGTGGGGTCATTCTGTGCAGTTATTCCACGCGGAACAGGATTTTCATCTACCCAAAAAGCACAATTTTCGGTATTCAATACTGATTATGTAGCCAGTCCAGTGAATTACGAGAGTTTTGTTTTAGAAACACAAGGGACAAAATACGGATTATATTCTCGTAAGTACGGTACTGGAAGCTACAGACCGATAGATATTTATGCGAATGGGACAAGTGGACAGTTATACCTTGATACTACGGGCAACGTCGGCATCGGGACGACGCCAGCGATTACATTAGACGTTGCCGGTCCCATCGGTGCCAAGGTCTACACAGTCGCGACGCTGCCGTCTGCGACGGCTCGCGCAGGGCAACTCGCCTTTGTGTCGGATGCCACACTGACCGCCATCACCGGCCTCGGCGTCACGCCAACTGGCGGAGGTGCAAATTTTGTCCCCGTCTACTCTGACGGCACTGCCTGGAAGATGATCTAAGGAGAAACCACATGCAGACCAAGACCATTCCAAACGAAATCCTGATCCGCTACGACGACAGCGGCGTCTTCAAGGGTGCATCCTTTGCGACCCAGATGGTTGTCATCGCGGACGACGGCGTCACGATCATAAGTCGGACGGCAAGCAGTTTAGTACCCTACGCCTTGCCGGCCGATCCGGCCTTTGTTGCGGTCCTCGGGCAGGCGCTCTCCGACGCGCTGGCTGCCAATACGGCGCTCCAGGCGCAGGTGGGGGCACTACCGTGATCGTCGTCTGGCAGAACTACAGGATATAAAGTTGACGCTGAGTCATCTTTACGGGAAACTATCTGACGGGCAGGAGCGATTCGTCGCATGGAAAGCATTGTCACAAACGGCGGAGATGCGGCGTTGAACCATTTGGGGGCGTTCAAGTGGGCTGGTGACGGGTTGGCGCTGGCAGGTGTGGCGGCAGGTTGGGCGCAGATTCTGACGCCATACTCGACCATCCTGGCGTTCTTTTACCTCTGCGTACGGCTCTACGCGGAACGCGGGACGGTTCTGGAGATGGGCCAGCGTGCCGTGGCAGCCGTGCGAAAGATTCCCGGCCTGTTCTAGTGGCGTGGCTGATCTGGGTTGGCAGGGATGGAAATCTGATGCTGTTGGCCTACTTCCTCTGCGCAATTCTCGCTGTCGATCTGATGGTCTGGACGGCCACCAAACGGTTGCTCCAGAAGCAGCACAGTAAGCATTCGCCCTTCATGGACCGCCTCATGGGTTGGCTTGGCTCCTGGTCGATGTTCTGGGGGGCAGCTTTTCTGACGATCAGTTGGGCCGCGTACGTGGTACTCGGCCACCGGGGCGAGTCGTCGCTCGATCTAGTGATCTCCATCGCCACGGCCCTGTTCGACATCATCGTTCTGATCGGTGTGAATTACGCACGCCAGATCGATCATCAGCTTTTGGCAGATATCCACAAGAAGGTGACAGGCGATGGCGACCAGGGCAGTTAGGAACAATAATCCCGGCAATCTGAATGCTGGCGATCACTGGCAAGGCTTGCTGCCCCGCGATCAGATGACGCCGGAGCAGCAGGCGGAGACCCGCTTCGCCGTCTTCAAGAGCCCGAAGTGGGGGTTCCGGGCGCTCGGCGTGATCATTCGCAACTACTATCGTCTGCACGGGCTGGACACAGTTCGGACCATCATCGGACGTTGGGCACCTCCAGGCGAGAACGATACGGGGGCTTATGTCCGGGATGTCTGCCAGTCGGTGGGTGCCGACCCGGATACACGGCTCGATCTGAGTGACCGCAATATTCTGGCGAAGGTAGCGCGAGCCATCGCCGTGCACGAAAGCGGCGGCTGGTTTTTCTCTGCGGCCGATCTTCAGGTCGGGATCAGCATGGCCGAAACAGGAGTTTGACGTGAAACTGCATCTCGTTTCCGATTGGAAAGACTGCTGGAAGTGGCTGTCGGTCCATTTCCTGATTGCGGCCGGCGCGCTTCAGGGCGCCGTCATGGCATTCCCCGCGACCCTCCAGCAATATTTGCCGGACTGGCTCATGCATATGGCGGCCATCGGATTGCTGATCGCAGCGGCGCTCGGGCGCCTCGTGGACCAAAAGGGAGCCCATCATGGGGACGATCCTCAGTAGCCTTTTCGGGGCTGCCACGAACGCGCTGGGTGGCATCTATGGCTATCTGGCTGCTGCCGCCCTATCCGGCGCCGTGGCAGCCTATGGCTCATGGTACGTGACCCATGGCCTCGACGGGAATGCCTACAAGGCTCTCCAGCTTGCCGACGCGCAGGCAGTGATCGCCCAGCAGCAGGCCGATGCAAGCGCGCTGGCGGCGTTCCAGGAACGATCTGGAGCAGCGCAGGCCGCCGCTGAAACGGCCGTCCAGGCTTCTCGTGTGGCCTCTCAGGCAGAAGCAACAAAATTACAGGCGGAATTGGCCGCTGCGGAGAAGAAAGATGCGCCGCTTGCTCATTGTCTCGCTCGCCGGCTCCCTGCTGGGGTGCTCGACAGCCTGCCACGTTGAGATCGTGCATATCCCGACGCCGGTTCCGGTGCCCAGTGACCTAGTGGCTTACTGTGTCTCGGAACCCAGTGATGGCACGGTCGGCAGCGAACTGGCACGCCTGAGCGCGCTGGTCCGCTGCGAACGCGGTTCCAAGGACGGCATCAAGGCGTGGGAGAAGACGCTTCTTGCCGCTCCAATGTCCGCACAATAAGCTGTGTATAACCGATGATGTCCCGCCACGAGTCCATGTGATCCGGGTCGCCGTGCAGGATGCGTGCGATCTTCGTGAAGATCAGGTCCAGCGCCTCGCGCTGCGCCATGGATAGCTCTTCCCAATTGGGCGTCGCCGCTGCCAGAATCTTGAATCGCTGCGCGCAACTCGATTGGACTTCGTAGTCGCCGTAGCTGGCTTCGCGTTGCGCCAGCGTCGTTTCGATGTTCATGTCAGGCTGCCCGCTTCGGGAGGTTGACCGGCCCCGCATAGGACCAGCGATTTTCATAGTAGCCCTTGTTGAAGTACCGGATCAAGGTCGGGCTGAACTGCACGATGGCGCCTGTCTCCGGGTCCTGCTTCATCCCGACAAGCGCGCCGCCGACATGAGCATCGATCTTGCGCTTGCGCATGAACGGCGTCGCATCCTCGCAGGTGCCCGTCTGAAGCACCCAGACATTGCGGATATTCCCGGCCCAGAGCTTATGATAATGGCCGTAGAAGGCCACCGCAGGCTTCTCGCCGCCATCCAGAACCTCGATCAGCTTCTGGACAGAATAGCTGAGTGCGTAGGCCGAGCCCCCGCCAGGATGGCAGACAAGCAGGTACGAGAATTTCCCGGTGTTGTAATTCTGCAACTTCACGTATGATTCCATGTGACCGAGATGTACCCAGTCTGTGCGGCCCTCCTCACGCATGATGCGCTCGGCAAAGCGGCCGATATCGACGCCCTCGCGCTGGGAATACCAACCTTCGTGATCGTCTCCGGAAACGGCGTAGGTGACGATACCAGTGCGGCGCGGAAATGTCCGAGCCAGCTCGCGACATTGCGCCTCCATGCCATGGACAAGCAGGTCGTGTTTGTTGAAGCGCGCCTCGCCATCGATCCAGTTGCCGGTATTGTACACGGCCTGAACGCCGGCTGCCTCGAACTGATCGTAGAGATCGATCAAGGTATCGGTGCGATGGTATTTGGAGCCGATGTGCTGATCGCCAGATGCCCCAACGAGAAACGTATTGTCAGGCCGCGAAATCAAGACCGGAATGTCAGATTGTTCATGCGGTGCAGCAGGAAGCGGCGTTTCGGTGATCGCCCAATTGCCGCCGAACTCATTGATGTTGAAGCCATCTGCGGCCAGATCGGACAAGATGCCTTTAACCGCACCCGCACCAAGTCCCGAGATATTCTGGAGTTCCTCGAGGTTGGCATTACCGCGTTTGAGGCGATTCCGGACCTTAAGAGCAATCTCTCCGAGCGCGGAACTCGCATCTCGCTGGGGTGTATGCTCGGGTGCGGGAATGTCTTTCGGTTCGCTCATCGCCGTGATCCCGCGTTCCTTGGCGCGCTGGACTGTCTCCCGCAAAGTCTGCCGGGCGAGGCTCAGCCGCCGGGACGCCTCCGCCATGGAGGCACTCTCTCCGATAACTTTCAGCCTGCGGACAATTTCGATGTCGGAAACAGACTGTGCGGTCAACTTTGCCATGACGGCTCCCGAATGAACGGCGCGGCCAATGGCTCATGATTCGGGGGGTTCTGGCAACCTCAACGGGGCTCGACGGTGCCGTCCATGCGCTTGCGCCATTTGCTGCCACGAGAGCCGGGCAGCGGCGAGCGGCTTTGGGCAGCCCCAAGGTGCTTGGATCGTTTCCGGCCGATCTTGGCCTTTTCGGAGACATCGGCACCGGTCTTCTGGCGGTGCTTGTCCCGCAGGACAAGCCGCAGGTTGGACTCCCGGTTCTGGCCGCCGTTGCAGATCGCAACGATATGATCGATATCCCATTGATCGCCGGGCCTGATTTTGCGGCCGGAAATATTGCAGATTCCGCTGTAACGGTCGAAAACCCGAATACGCACATGGGGCGGAATTCGGCTATCATCGTTGGCGCCGATCCATTCATCCACCGCTCTCATTCGAGAATATCCGGCGCGGGCTCCGACGCTTCCAAGACCTCCGATTCATCGGCCAAAAGATCGGCCGGAACGGCGGCGGCAACCACGGGCGCCGGGATATCGCGCGCTTCCTCGGCAATGGCGAGGCCTTTCAGGTGATCCGAGAATCCATCGCGCAGGGCGAACGCGCGTGCACGATTGAAAAGCATCCGATTCGGGTACTCGATCCATGGCCGCTTGCTGAGATTGGCCCATAGTTTTGCCCGCTTGGCATCACCAACCGAGAAGCGGCCCTCGTAGCAGTTCGGTTGTCCGACGCGCCATATCTGATAGACCGCCGTGTAGCTGTCTGTGCCTTCCTCGCCTTCGAAAAAGCTCTGGTGCTTGGCGACAGCGCCTTTCGACTGGCAGAGTCCGACGGCGAGGTCACCCCAGACGGCAGGACGCCCGTTGATGATGGCGATCCCCGAGAGCGCCTGTAGCGGCGGCACACCGAGTTCCATCCCGGCCATGATACCGACCGTGACCTTGTGCGGATCGTTCTTGTAGCTGTCCGGGGCCAATCCGGCCTGACAGATGCCTTGCGCCATGCGGAAGGCCTCGCCATGATCGGCGGGCACAATGGCCCGGATTTCATTGCCCGCCCGGATCGGCAGCTTCGGGACCGTAACGGCAGGCAGAGTTTCAGTATCACTCATCGGTTTCTCCTTCGTTCCGTGCTTATCCGGTTGTCGCCCATAGCTACTAAATCCGCTCTCTATCGGAGATGTAGCCATCATCGGCATGTTCGGGGATGCCGCACTTCTGGCAGACATTACCGCGCTCGCTTCTGTCGTATTCCCAAACGTGGCCGGTCTCGCCATCAGGACTATTTGCGGTCTCGCAGCAGATTGGGCAAATCGCTAGGAATAGATTGAGCGGGTCAAATGCCCCCACATGTTCTGCCTTCAGACACACACGACATGGCGGTGTCGTATGAGTGCTGCGAGCGGTTTCGATCAACGCGAAGTATTTTTCACGCTGTTCATAGTTGGCAATCGCCTTCGACCGATCAGGCCCGAATGCCAGCGCGCATTCGCCACAATCCGAGGCGCCGCAATCATAAAGTGGCATATCTAGCTCCTGTGGGTTTCAACCGGATAAGCATGCTTCGTTCACGTCAGCCACCATCCCAGAATCGCCATAGTACTCCACATGCCTATCCGGTTGTCACACACAGCCACTAACAATGGTCCGGGTGGCTGGTGCCGAGGTAGTAGGAAATCGGCTTCCCAATGCGTGCCTTGAGCCGCGTGAACGCGCGGCTAATCGCAAGTTTGGTTTGCCGTACCCCCTCAGACGACCACAGCGGCTCCGTGGTGGCGATTGTTTCAAACTCGGCCTCGCCCATTTGAAGGTCTCCACCAAGCAGGGCGAAGCCTGCGTTGCCGTCCACGCCCAATTCGGCGCGCTCAAGGTCGGGCGTCGTTTCTTTGCAGGAATCGCAGACGCGATCTTCAATCGCAACGTAAGCGTCAAACGGTTCGCCGCAGTAGCGACAGCAAGTGATCGGTTCATAGCCCATTTTCATCAACTCCTAGTGTTTGTGTGCGTCAACCGGATAAGCATGGATCGTCCAGTGCGGGCCTTGGCTCATGTGAGCGACCATGAAGGAAAATCTTCATCGGCAAAGGCTTCGATGGCCGTATCTTCGACCCAAGGATCATTGCCGAATTTCTCCAAACAGGCCCGATAGGTCTGTTTCATCGAGTCGATTTCGGCCTGCGCAGCCTGCATGGCGATCAACTGCGGCGGCAGAGTACGCCCAAGCGCGGCAGGCGCCACGCCTTTCACCTGGAAAACGAACAGGAATCCCTTGGGATGATCGGCTGAAAGTGCCTTGGCGGTGGGATCGTAATCCGGGCTTTTGCCATCGCTCAGGCCTTCCTTGATGAACCCCGAAACCTTGCTGGCCGCTTCGAGATAGAACGCCGCCTGGACCGAATAATGCCTCCGGGCAAATTCGAGAGCGACGGCCCGCGACAGCGGCATTCCCGGCATCGGCCTCAGGGTTTTCAGATCGACCACGGCGCGGGCTTTCAGATAATCGAGCCGGGCCTTGCAATTCACGCCGACGGTTTCGTCGCGCCAAAAGATCGAGACTTCCGGCACGCCGCCGCTGAAGGCCTTCGAAAGTTGTGGGTGACTTTCGATCATAGCCGCCGCGATTTCGATTTTGGAAATCCATTTGGCCGACAGAAAGGTTTTGCCGTCATGCTTTTGGGCGTGCAAATCCGCCATCTGGGACCAGATTTGCACGGATGATCCGGTCGCCAAAATGCGGGCTTCCAATTCGTCTTTTTTCCCGGTCAGCGGCAGATCGTGCAGCCGCAGCCACGTCTTGAGATCATCGATGGTGCGCAGGGCATTCGGGTGATCGTCCTGTTCGAGTTTTTCCGCGTATCGCGCGTAAAATGGCTCACGCCCCTCGCAGATTCTTTTGTGAAAAGCGCGCCCTATCGAGCGCGCCTCACTGGAGGATTCCTCGTCAACCACAGCCTGACGATCCGGATTGTGCGGCGAGTGCACATAGCCGTTCAGGGTACTGACCTTGAGGTCTTTCATCATGCTAGCCGACAGCGCCGGAACAGCATGATAATCTTCCTCGGGCATTCCGAAGAAGACGCCGGGCTGGAAGTCGAAGTTCATAGCGGAATCTCCTTGCTATTGCGAGCAAACAATCGTTCATGTAACGTCACACGTCAAGCGTATTTTGCAGCGTAGTTAATATCTGGTAAACGGCAGATTGGAACTCGGGAGGGTGCCAAGTGGGAAAGTTCAGCCGCAGCAAGGGCAAAAGGTTTGAGACGGAAATCGTCCACCGGTTGAAGGATGGCGGCCTTCCTGCCGAGCGTGTACCGCTCTCGGGCGGCGCGGGCGGATCGTTTACCGGCGACGTGATCTTTCGGCATAACGGCGCTGATCTTAAGCTCGAAGCCAAAAAGCGCGCCACCGGCTTCACGCAGATTTACCAGTGGATAATCGGGAACTACGGCTTGGTGATCGGCCGCGACCGCAGCGAGCCGTTGGTCGTGCTCCGTCTTCAGGATTTCGTGAGGCTGCTGAAATGACCCGATACGGCGCCATGCTTTGCGATCCGCCGTGGGCGTTCCGTACCTACAGCAAGAAGGATGTGACGCCGCATCGCAAGACCGTCGATCATTATACGACCATGGGCTTGCCGGCACTCGAACGCATTCCTGTGCGTGACTGGGCCGCGCGGGACTGCGCGCTGTTTCTGTGGGCCGTAGACAGTCATCTCGACCAAGCTATTGCGCTCGGTCAGACATGGGGATTTGAGTACAAGACAATCGCTTTCGTGTGGACCAAAGGCCACATCGGCATGGGCTATTGGACGCGGAAACAGGCGGAAATTTGCCTGTTATTCACGCGCGGAAAGCCGAAGCGCAAATCCTGCGGCGTGCCCCAGCATATCGCTGCGCCGCGCCGCGAACATAGCCGCAAACCCGACGAAATTTACACGCGGATCGAGGGGCTCGTGAATGGTCCATATCTCGAAATGTTCGCCCGCCAGCGGTGGCTGCGCTGGGATCAATGGGGAAACGAAGTAGACCGGTTCGCGCCGGAATCGATATCCCCGTAATTCTGCGAATCGGTTTATTGCGGCAGGTTTTCTCGGCGCGCCATATAGGCGCTCACTCGGGGACCTCGCAGCCATGGCTCGTATCCGCACAATCAAACCGGAATTTTGGACACATGCTCAAATCGTCGAATGTTCGACGAACGCTCGACTACTATTCATCGGCCTCTGGAATTTTTGCGACGACGCAGGGCGTCATCCGTTGGCGCTGAAGCAAATCAAGGCGGAAGTATTTCCTGCCGATCCCTTCGAGCCCGAAACCATTCGTCGAATGATCGACGAACTATCGTCGAATGATCTGATAACCATCTACACAGTTGAAAACAAAGAGTATTTGGCGGTCAACGGCTGGCATCATCAGAAGATTGACCGTGGAAATCCGGCGAAATATCCAGGCCCAAAGGAAGGGACTCGTCGAATGATCGTCGAACGTTCGTCGCGGGAGTCTATCAAGGAGTCTATCAAGGAAGGGAGTCTAATAGATACCTCACTACGTTCGGTATCTATTGGCGACAAGTCGAAATCACGCGCTTCGCAAATCGGTGATTATCAGCCCGACGAAGAAGCTTTGAGCGCCGCTCTGGCGTACTGGCTTGGGAAGGGACGGCGCGATCTTGACGCGGCCGACCAAGCGGCGCGGTTCCGCGATCACCACTTGGCCCGAGGGTCCACGATGAAGGACTGGCGCGCAGCATGGCGAACGTGGTACAAAAACGCCGTCCAATTCACGAGGCCGGAAAATGGAACTGCCAGATCTGAACAATCTGCCCGTCGAGGATTCCTCGCAGCCGTTGAGGCCTACATCGCCGAGCCAGAAGCAGAAACATATCTCGATTCTGCTGGCGAAACTCGCCTTGCATTGCCCCCCGGCGAAGCTGGACGAAAAGCAATTCCGGGTTCTGATCGATGAAATGGCCTCCGATTTAGAGGCCTATACGGTTTTCGCAGTGGAGCAGACGTGCCGAATATGGCGCACGGGAACCGAGCCAGAGAACAGATTTTTCCCGACAAGCGGCCAACTCATAGGCGCGATGCCCAAAGCTCTCCCTGGCCGATTTACGTCTCGTTGGCAGGGAGAGGCAGACGATGGGGTCGCGCGCAAATTCCCGAAATACCATCGTCCGTGGCGGGATATTCTACGGGAACATGGACGGCCGATACCGATGCCCGGCAGTCCTATGGCCCTATCACTCGACGCTTTGCAGCCTGACACGGAACCACATGCGTAGATTTCGATTCTCCGGGGTTGGAAGAGGGGCAGCACTGGCGATAATATTTTCCTGGGGTGAAGCTGTGCCTGAAATTTACGGCCGCCAGTGACCTTCCTGAACGATCTGACGATATATCGATACGATATATTAGATTGACCACGACCACGACTCCGACCCCGACCACGACACCGACCACGACCACGACCGCGACCCCGACCCCGACCACGACACCGACACCGACCCCGACCCCGACCACGACCCCGACCGCGACCACGACCCCGACCGCGACCACGACTCCGACCCCGACCACGACCGCGACCGCGACCGCGACCCCGACCGCGACCACGACCCCGACCACGACCACGACCGCGACCCCAGGCTCCCGACATAGATGACCGCCACGGGCGTCATGTGCTGCTCTCCCACGACCCCGACCAC